>Ga0316232_1000157_pt1 | contig 115763 bp, 121 predicted proteins | sample TBHtaG_FD_206006 | JGI IMG/M metagenome (GOLD analysis project Ga0316232, IMG submission 206006) | Freshwater microbial communities from Trout Bog Lake, Wisconsin, USA - TBH18025_13 | ecosystem: Environmental > Aquatic > Freshwater > Lake > Hypolimnion/Profundal zone | place: USA: Wisconsin...
GTTGCACTAGTTGCTCTTAACCAAGAGCTTGCACAAAAAGATGTTGCACTAGTTGCTCTTAACCAAGAGCTTGCACAAAAAGATGTTGCACTAGTTGCTCTTAACCAAGAGCTTGCACAAAAAGATGTTGCACTAGTTGCTCTTAACCAAGAGCTTGCACAAAAAGATGCTGAAATATTATCTATCTACAATTCTACTAGTTGGAAGATTACAAATTCAATACGAATGCTAAAGCAAGAAATTTTAAATATAAGGTTTCAATTATCGCTTTTCAGTAAAAAAATTCTGTCCAACCCTAGTATGGGAATTATTACCGCTCTCCCAAGAAAATATAATGCGATTAAGTTTAATGTTGACTATAGAGTCACGGCAATAAGAAGTAATTTTTCTAGATTTAACTCAGCTACTCAGCTTATCTACAAGTTTTTTTCAGTTCTTTCTGCGGAGGGGCTTCAAGGTCTTAAAGGTAAAATCGATAAAGTGACTGGAGTACGCTTTAACGAGAGAGAGTATTTATTAAAGAGGCCTGATGTTGCTCAGGCAGTTTTAAAGGGTGATTTCAGAAGTGGTTTAGAGCATTATTTAAGCCATGGGATTCATGAGGGTCATCCGCCTCAATCGAGCGACTATGGATTATGGGTTGAAGCTTACAATGTTTTGAGTCAAAAGGCTTCTCAGGGTTTGGCTGAAAGAATACATGGGTTCAAGGTTGCCCCTCTCATCTCGATACTTATTCCAACTTACAACCCACCTGAGCATTGGTTAATTCAAGCTATTGAATCCGTGAAACAGCAGAGCTATCCAAATTGGGAGCTATGCATTGCAGATGATGCCTCCACTAATTCGTCTGTGAAATCTATCTTAGAGGGATATGCAGAAGAAGATCCTCGCATAAAGATAGTATTTCGTGAAAAAAATGGTCACATCTCAGCGGCATCTAACAGTGCCTTGGCATTAGCAAGTGGTGAATGGGTAGCCCTTCTTGATCAGGATGACTTATTAAATATTCATGCTTTATTTTGGGTTGTAGATGCAATAAATCAGCATCCCGATGCTCAATTAATATATTCAGATGAGGATAAGGTTGATGAGTTGGGCAAAAGGTTCGATCCATACTTTAAAAGTGACTGGAACAGAGATCTATTCTATTCCCAAAATATGATCTCTCATCTTGGTGTCTATAAGTCAAGTCTTTTGAGGTGTATTGGGGGTTTTAGACTTGGTCTGGAAGGCTCTCAAGATTATGATTTGGCCTTAAGGTCTATTGAAATGATCAATGAAAATCAAATTCACCATATTCCTCGCGTTTTATATCACTGGAGGGTACATGCTGGAAGTACTGCTTATTCTGCAGAGGCAAAGCCATATGCAATGATCGCCGGGGAAAGGGCGCTTAATGAGCATTTTGAAAGGGAAGAAATAAATGCAAGTGCTGAATTAGTCGGATTTGGATATAGAGTCCACTATAAGCTACCGATTGACCTGCCTTTAGTTAGCTTAATAATTCCGACTAGAAATGGATTTGAATTGATAACTAAATGTATTGAAAGTATTATCCAGAAAACAGATTATAAAAACTATGAGATAGTTATTATTGATAATGGATCTGATCATATTAATGTATTGAAGTATTTTGAAGATTTAAAATCTAAAAACAATGTAAGGGTTATACGGGATGGAAGGCCTTTTAATTACTCCGCCCTTAATAATTCAGCGGTTAAATTAGCAAAGGGCTCTTTGATTGGCTTGTTGAATAATGATCTTGAGGTAATCTCTGCGGAATGGCTATCAGAGATGGTGAGCCTTGCATTGCAGCCTAATATTGGAGCCGTTGGAGCACGTTTATGGTATCCAGATAATACGTTGCAGCACGGTGGCATAATTCTTGGGCTTGGCGCTTCCGCTGTTGCTGGACATGCTCATGACAGAATGCAAAGGGGTCACAATGGTTACTTTGGGCGAGCAAATCTAATTAATTCTTTTTCCGCTGTAAGTGCAGCTTGCTTGCTCGTTAAAAAGGATCTCTATCAGAGCGTAGGCGGTTTGAATGAGAATGATTTGCAGGTTGCATTTAATGATGTTGATTTTTGTTTAAGATTAAAAGAAGTGGGTTATCGCAATGTATGGACCCCATATGCAGAGCTTTACCATTACGAATCTGCCACAAGGGGGGCGGAAGATTCAGTTGAAAAAGTTCTTAGATTTAATCAGGAGGCTAAATACATGATTGGTCGATGGGGTAGTCTATTAAAAAATGATCCCGCATACAATCCTAATCTTTCCTTAATAAGAGGTGATTTTAGTTATAAATGGCCACCTAATTTATAGCCTTTGGTTTTTTCTATTTATGCTTAATTTTTTCTGAATTAAAACGCAACACGTTACCTTAGATATTGCAGTGTCAATTAGAGTAGTGCAAGCTGTGTTGAAAAAAATACAGATCCATCAAAAAAATAGTGAAAAAATTTTTGTCGCCGAACTATATCTAGCTAGGCCTCAATTTTGGCTGCCCCTGCATTATTTTGGTTGTACAGTTACTTATTAAGGCCAAATTTAATTAGCCCCGAATGAATTCTAAAAGTTCTATGTTTAATTTTCAGTTTTTAAAGTTCATTCTAGTTGGTATTTTTTCGGCTATGGTGGATTTTTTCTTTTACCGTAGCTCGGTTTTTTTCTTTACTCCGCCTATTGAAATTTCCAAGGGATGCGGATTTATTTTTGGTACTATTGCATCATATTATTTAAATCGATTTTGGACCTTTTCATATTCAGTCCACTCAGCAGGCAATGCCATTAAATTTATCTCCTTATACACGGTAACTCTAGGCGCAAATGTTATCATTAATTCGATAATGTTGAATATATTTAAAAGAAATGATTTTTCGATATATATTTCTTTTATATTCTCTGCTGGAGTATCGGCAATTTTAAATTTTATTGGTATGAAATTATATGTATTTCGTTCTGTATCTTCTGCAAAGTTTTAGATGCTGATTAATAAAATTAATTTATCAATCACTCAGGTAGGTATATAGCCCATTTAGCTTTACTGGGTTAAGTATATTGATTAATATAGGGTATTTTTTAGTTTTTGTATAATTAAACTGTTGGCACTAAAAGTCTTTGGAACTCCAAGCTGAAAAATTCCATCTAATTTGTAATTTTTGTGGTATTTTGGCGTTACTAAATGAATGATTTAGAGGTTTTATAGTAATGCTAGGCTGACCACTAGGAGAGTAAAGGGCAGCCCAAAGGGACTATCAGTTTTAACCTTTTTACAAAAAATCTACAAGCGCCACTTAATAAAAATTTCATAGGCGAGATTATAGCCATTCAACTTCCTGGATATTGATAAATTTCTAGATTATAAATTCTATCAACAACACTATTCTGATTTTAAATGACGCTAAAAATTAAGATCCGTGAAGAGAGTTGGCGATTTGGCCATCAGTATATTTATCTGTTTTTTTCAAAAGCACAAATCCTGGTTGATTGAAAGTTGGATCAGGGCTGTAGGCCCCAATTTTTTCAAGTTCTATTGTTGCTTTTTCATGGGGCCAAATAGGCTCATGTTTCAGAATATAGTCAGGCTGGTAGTCTTTAATCCAGCTGGTAACATCCCCTTTGGTTATGTAGTCAGCATTAAACTTATTTACCAGCCCAAGAATATCAATAATCCTTCTATCTGAATACCAGCCAATTGTTCCAATCTCAACCATTGCTATAGATGCATTTTGATTGGTATTTTCTTTTAACCAGGTTCCAACTTGAGCATATGGCTCGTTTCTTCCTCCGCCATTCAATGAGATGGTATTAATATAAAAAAAGGGGAGAGCCGTTAGGGTAATTAAGAAAACAAATGTTTGATTACTTGGCCATGGGTACCTCAACAACTCTTTTGCAAAAGATTCAATACCAGAGCATGAAAAAATTATAAAAAAGAAAAAGAAGGGCGCATAATACCAGTGGTAGTTAGGTATATTGAGGCAACCATAAAATCCCAATAGTAACACTAAGAAAACCATAGAAAGCAAGGCCACTCTATTTCTAATTAAAAGAAATCCACCATAAATTGAGGTGACAATAAGAGAAATTGCTAGGAATTTTTTTCCTGAAAATGCCCAATCAAACAAGTAATCAATATTAAAAAATATCCAGCCATATCCCCATAATCCAGATTTACCCTGACCAATCTTGGCGTTGGCAGTGGCGGCAATAAAATCCCCATAGTTTATATAATTAATGATATATGGAGTGAGAAAAATGAGAATGCTTAGTAATAATATATTGATATTTGGAAGCTTTTTATTTCTCACTAACAGGGCAATAGTTAACGGAGCCGCTAAAAGTATCCCTTCGCTTCTTGTGATCACCAAAAAAGCAAGTGAGAGAAATAAATATCGAGAATTTACTTTATATAGATAAAGAGAAAGGGATAACAACAATAAAAATAAGGGGGTTTCCATCCCAAATGTAAGATAAAAATAACCAAATGAGGCAATGCTTAAACTTGTAAATAATTGCCCAAGAGAGGTTTTTGAAAATAACTTCCCCCCTATGATCGCTGCAATGGCAAGAAAACAGCCAGATGAGGCAATTGATAGAATTTGCAGATTTTTTGTGAAAAAAGAGCCCAACACCATGAGATATGAAAACAATGGCGAAGTAAGGCCGTTAAATTGCTCCCCAGGGTTATAAACAAGGCCGTAACCATTTTGAAAGTTTCTTATATAGCGTAAGTAAATTAATGCATCGTCAAGTTGAAATCCTTTTGATTTGTAACTAAAAAAGGCAACTAAAAAACAGGGCAGAACATAAAGAAGATAAGTTATTTTTACTTCGGGGTTTGGGTGATTTGACTTGAGTTTCATATGTTGATTTTATTGAAAATAGCGGATGGTAAATGTGTAATTACTAACATTATAAATCGCCATTTACTTGGGGTATAAACTACAGATTTTTTATTATTAATAGCTATAAGTATGTCTTTCGCTACTTTTTCTGGATGGGCGAATTTCTCGCTCCCCTTCATTGCTGAAGTCATTGGTGTATTTGTTGGACCTGGCTTGATCAGTGTCACGATAATATCTGATCGTGCAAGGCGATGTTGTAGCCCTTGTGCGTAACGTGTTACCAAGCCCTTGGCGGCACCATAAACATAATTTGATTTTCGTCCACGATCACCAGCCACAGAGCCTATGATGGCAATAGAACCACGGTTTATCTTGGTCATATGTTGAGCAAAGGCCTCTGCATAGAGTACCGGTGAAACACCATTAATTTCTAGGGCGCTGTAATTTAGAGTTAAATTATTCTGACAATCTTTTTGCTCAGGAAGGGTACCATGGGCAATTAACGCTATGTCGACAGCACCTCTTTGAAACAAGTAATCCACGGTTTTCTCAATAGCTATCGGATCGACAAAATTTGTCACCAAAGTCTCTATTTTTGCTGCTGGAGAGCGAACTAGCAAATCAGCGGCGACTATTTCAAGGCGCCTTTGATCTCTACCAACCAATATTAAATTCACGGGACTATGTTTTGCCCACTCTCTTGCGCAGTGCTCTGCAATTGAGGATGTTGCGCCAATGATGGCAATTCGTTTTATAGTATTCAATTTAACTTCCTAGTAGGCGCCGTGATAATGCGGAGCTAATTCCTACATCACGATATTTTAAAAATTCATTTAACTTTGGATAGCCAGCTTCAAATAATTCACGAGGCATACGCGCATCTTTGGCTGGGTAAATCCGACCTTTTGCCTCTTTAACAATAGCATCTAGTCGATTCATAAGTTTATGTGTGCGTGCCTCATGGTTAGGAAAATCCAATGCCAAAGTAACACCAGGTTCTGGAAAGCTTAGCATGCCAAGAGACTCTCGATTCCCAAAAGTTTTCAGCACAGCAAGAAAAGAGCCTTCACCGGATTTTTCAATTTCTTTGAGCATTGCGTGTGTAGCATCCTGCCCTACATTTCTCGGGACTACGCTCTGGTACTGGTAAAAACCTTTTGGTCCATACATACGATTCCATTCCAATAGCTTATCTAATGGATAAAAGAAAGGCTCATAATGGACAATTCCTGGGCCAGCATTGTATTTCTGTAGGCCGTAGTAAGTAAAGTTAAATGGGCGCAATGTTAGCGAGTTAACTAGAGAGAAAGGCGGCACAAATGGCATTTTTTTCTCCGGCTTCATTTTTGGAGTCTGGTTTAATTCTTTACTAGGATTGGCTCTCATAAAGATGCCTTGCCCCTTATTAGACATGCAATCAATCCATGAAACAGTGTGCTCCCAGTCTTTTTCAGAGGAATCTGCTAATTGAAAAAATTCAGATAAATTAGAGTAAGGGATGGTTTCCGTGTTAAGCCATGGTCCATGGATAGGGCGAAGTTGAATCTCTGCCTCAACTATGAAGCCGGTGAGGCCAAGTCCACCAACTGTCGCAGTAAACCATTCCGAATTCTGGATGGGACCACATGCAATTTCAGTGCCATCAGTTCGAGCCAATCTTATTTGTTGGATATGGTCCCCGAATGATCCTAGAAGATGGTGGTTTTTCCCATGAATATCGTTAGCAATCGCCCCCCCCACTGTGATCATCTGAGTTCCAGGAGTAACAGGTAATATCCAGCCTCTTGGAATGAATAGCTTTTGAATATCCCTTAAAAGCACTCCTGACTCACATCGGAGACGGCCAGAGCTTTCATCAAAGCTGATTAAATGATTCAGTCCAGTGGTTAACCACAAAGTTCCTTCTGGATTGAGCGCCACATCACCATAACTACGCCCCATTCCATGCGCTATCCCCAAGTGATTTTTTATGTGATGAATAATATTCGGGATACTATTCCGATCATGTAAAGGTATGATCTGATGATTATGCTGACTTAAGCGACCCCAAGAGGAGATAGGTTTCATTGAGTTCTAAGGGTGCTTTTCAAAGGGGTGAGATAGTAATTTTTTTTTAATTATGGTCTTCCAGAATTCTAATGCTTAATAAGGGGCTTTTTTCTATTTTGGACTCTAAATATATATTGATATTGTAATTAATGCGAAAATAGTGGTACCTCTATATCAGATTAACTTTGGTTTTGAAGTTAACTATCCCAACACATGAAAAATACTGCGACATCATATAGCCTAAAAGAGCGCCTGACTGGGCTTTTAAGGCTAGTAAGACCCAAGCAATGGGTTAAAAATGGCTTTGTTTTTGCTCCATTAATATTTTCGGGAGAGATGTTTAATCCATTTGCCTTTACTCATGCACTATCGGCCGCACTGTTCTTCTGTGTTGCCTCTTCTGCCACTTACATTATTAATGATATTCATGATATTGAACCAGATCGCCGGCATCCTAAAAAGTCTAAATCTCGTCCTCTAGCTTCTGGGGCTGTATCTAAAGGTGCAGCATTATCTCTTTTAATGATCTTTTATCTTATTTTGATTTTGGGGTATTCGCTTATGCCCCAAGTCATCTTGGTAATTGTGGGCTACTCCGCTCTTAATTTAGCGTATACCTTTTTTCTCAAACATGAGCCAGTCATTGATATTTTCACGATCGCCATAGGTTTTGTACTTCGCGTGATTGCGGGTGCAGTTGCCTTAAATTTAAATGCTTCATCTTGGATGTGTGTTACAACATTATGTCTAGCCCTTTATTTGGCTGCAGTTAAGCGCCGCCAAGAGCTGGCGCAAAATGGATCTGATGGCCGCAAGGTTTTAGAAAGATATTCCGTGGGGTTGGTTGATCGTTATGCAGAAATGTCTGCTACTGGTGCATTGCTCTTCTATAGTATGTTTGTGATGTCTGCCCGGCCAGAGTTGGTGATTACCATTCCTTTAGTTTTATATGGGCTTTTCCGTTATTGGTATGTGGTTGAGGCTCTGGATGGTGGTGAGTCCCCAACTGATGCTTTATTGGCTGATTGGCAATTGATGGCGGTAGTGGCTTTTTGGATTGCGGCTTGTGTTTGGGCTCTTTCGGGACTGCATTTATGAAAGATTTTTCGTATATTTTGACTCCCTTTTTGGCTTGGTTCATTGCGGGAATTTTAAAATTTCTGATTAATAGTATAAGAGCACGTTGTTTTGCTTTTGATTTGATTGGTTATGGTGGTTTACCAAGTAATCACAGTGCGATTGTTTCAAGTATTGTGACGTTAATTGGTCTAAAAGAGGGTATTCAAAATCCTGCTTTTGGGGTTGCAATTGCTCTGGCATTTATTGTCATATTGGATGCCAGTAGCTTGCGTAGACAAGTTGGAAAACACGCTATTGCAATCAATAAGCTTAATGTAACGTCAACTGGGAGCCCTTTATATTTGCGTGAACGCATGGGACACACTCGTGTTGAAATTTTGGCTGGTGTATTAGTCGGGTATGCAGTCGCTTTATTTGTTTGGTATTTTTTAAAATGAAAATTTGCGGTAAAGGGCTGTAGAAAAACAGAATGCCTTGGGCTACTTATTTGATTGGAAAACTCTTATCTTTTGCAATTCCACTCATCCAAGAGGGTCTTATTGCCGTAAGATTTATCAGCTTATATTCTGCATTTGTATTTGTAACTCTTTAATTCCCATCTTGTGATTAAATATTTACCCATTTACATAAGCCTAAGTGGGGTTAACAGTACTAGATTACGATTAAATGCTTACAAGTGCGACGAGTCATAGCCACTTTGATTGCTCTCAACAGTTAGGCGATGCGTCTAACTTAATGGGTTATGCACTTATAAAGAAGTTGATTTACTCAGCAATTCTTTCGTGATCAAAAACCTTCAGCTTTAACTGTAAAGAAATTGCCCCATGCACCCGATCTCCAACCGTAGGGATCACAAAGAGATTAGCCCCAACCCAGTCGCCCTCCCAAGTTAAGGCTGGTAATACCGCAGGGAACCAACCACCATTATTGGCGCCGGGATAGCCATTAAAACCCCCAAAGACTGCGCCTAACTTAATGGGTCCAATTGCAATGGGTTGGTAGTAAACCCCTGCATAGTTGGAGTAGTCACGATCACTGTTATAAAAGCGCCCCATAGTGACTGAGGCTACGCTATTAAAGCGATATTCGGCACCAGCACCCCAGTTACCACCATTGAAGTTTTTATCTTGCTGAAAGTGATATGACGCCATGCCAGGATTGAGCCACAGCTGATTTTTAGTTTCTGGTGTGACGAGGTGAATGAAGTCATTAGCACTATCAGTGCCTTGAGCATAGCTCGGACCGGTAGTCATTGTGAATACTGCTGCCAACACACACGCAAGAGCGTGAAGATAGAGTTTTGAGTTAGTCATTTATATGGCTGATCTCTATCATTGATCTCTATGGTTAATCTCTATCGTTATGTAAGTTGGCGATGCACTACTTTTTACTACTACTTTTATCTTTGCTGGACCTACTCAGTTTGAAATTCATCTTTTGACCTTGGTAAAGCAGGGTGGCGGATTCATCACCAATGCTTTGTAAGCTTAAGCCTTTGCCTAGAGATTCACCAACGCTGATGGCATTAGTAGGTTTGCCATCAATTTCAAAAATAGCAAAACCATCTAAAGTGCCATCTTTACTTTTAGAGGTAATCACTACACCGCGCAAATAAATATTGTCTGTAACGATAGGTTTATTACCAAACAAGCTATAAGCAGAAGTGCCATCCTGATTTGAATACAGGGTCATGCCCTTATTGATGCCATTAGCAGCTTGACTGGGAACCCCTGGAATTTGTGCAATTCTCATTGCCCAGTAAGTTACTCCTACTGCTGTGAGCAACATCAAGAAAGAAGTTAAGGCATTACTAATGGAGATCGGCTTAATGCTTAAGGTAAGGGTAGTTTGGGATGTTGAAGGTGTCTTTCCAAAACCAGAAACGCCCCCAGTATTTTTCTGTCCGCCTCGATTGAAGTGACTTGCTAAAAAATGTCGGATTTGGTCGGTATAAGTAAAAGGAGTCGTGAAGTGAGCCCCCTTTGCTTTTGTTCGACCTCTGGCTCGATCGTGCTGCTGATCTTGCCGCTGATCTTGATCTGTCTCTGAAGTAGCGTCAAGAGACGGTTGCTCAGAAGCCTGCTTTTTGGCTTCCTGCTTGGCTTTTAGCCTGTCTTGCAATCGTTGGAGAAATTCGCTCAAAGTGACAAAATACCTTTAAAATTTAATTCAGTTTAAATCATCGAAAGTGCTATGTTTATTTCCCGCTGGCTTTGCCAAAAATGGTGTACAAAAGCGCGTTCTGTCAAAAAGACTTTTGCTAGTGAAGCAGGCTTTACTTTGATCGAGATTATGGTGGTCATTGCCATTATTGGTATTTTGGCGACAATGATCGTCCCAAAAATCATGGGTCGACCTGATGAGGCACGTGTGACGGCGGCAAAACACGATGTAGGAACCTTGGTGCAAGCATTCAAGCTCTACCGTTTAGATATTGGTCGCTACCCCACTACAGAGCAAGGTATCAAGGCTTTAGTAGAAAAACCGACTTCAGAGCCAGTGCCGCAAAACTGGAAAGCAGGGGGTTATTTAGACTCCGTGCCCAAAGACCCTTGGGGCAATCCATATCAATATAGCAACCCAGGCACTCATGGCGAGATTGATGTGTACAGTTATGGCGCCGATGGCAAGCCAGGAGGCACCGGAAACGATGCGGATATAGGCAATTGGCAATAAAAGCCTTCCTGAAAAGTTCTCAAGCATTTTTAAGCAGACTTTTCAGCAAGAGTTACATGGCCCACTCAAAAAGAGTGGGGTTAGGTGAGGCAGGTTTTGGCCAAGCCGGATTTACTTTAATTGAATTGTTAATCGCCATAGCCATTATGGCAATCGTGATGGGGGTAGCAGTATTGGCAATACCCAATCATGATGATCGCTATTGGCGTGATAACTTAGATCAGTTAGTCGGCTCTCTGAATATGGCTCAAGAAGAAAGCGTGATGGCGGGCACGCCCATCATGGTTCAAATTGATTCAGTAGGCTGGCGATTTTTTACTCCTACGGCCAATGGCTCCAATACCATGATGGGTTCTAGCGCATCTAGTGCATCAAGCACAGGATCCAATCAAATTGCTGGTGGCAGTGTTGGCTTGGGTGGAAGTTCAAACGCTGCCAGTACAAACTCTCCACTCATGGGCTCTAACGGCCTGATGCCTGATGTGTACCGTCCTCAGATATGGAGTAAGCCGGTGGAAATCGCTGCCTTACAACTGTCCTTGGGTGGTGAGCAGGTCACGCAGGCGCTACAGATTCCGCTTAAGCAAGAAAGCCGCCAAGCCGTCTTGATACGAAATAAAAATGGGCGCTTTAGTTGGGTGGCAGGAGCAATGCCATGATGAGCAAGGGAAACCGTCTTTTACCTCAGAGCTCAAAAAATGGCTTTGCACTAATAGAGGTATTGGTGGGTTTGGCAGTATTAAGCATTGCCTTGTTAGCGGGATTGCGCGCTATTGCCAATGGGGCAGATACTCAATTGGCCGTATCTCAGCGCACCATGGCTTTGTGGAGTGCAGACAATGTCCTCATGGATTTACGCATGAGCCGAGGCTGGCCAGATCTGGGCACCAGTTCATTTAGCTGTCCTCAAGCTACCTATGTCTTTGTCTGTCAACGCAAAGTCATAACAACCCCCAATCCAGCATTTAGAAGAATTGAAATCACGGTTTACCTTTCTAGCCAAGCTGGCGCAGATGTAGCTAGTGGTCCACGATTGGCATGGTTAACAACGGTAGTTTCTAATCCTTCGGGCGGTGTGATGTGATCAAGCCCTGTATTCAAACTCAAACTCAAGCTCAAACACCAAATACAAAGCACGCTTTGTCGTCTGAAGCAGGCTTTGCCTTGTTAGAAGTCATCGTTGCCTTGGTCATTATGGCTTTGGTAGGCATCATGGCATGGCGGGGTATGGATGCCATGATTCGAGGTCGTGAGACCATTGACCGACGTGCCAATCAAGATGCCTCTTACACGCAATTGGTAAGACAGTTTGAGCGTGATTGCCAAGAAATTTTGCGACGTGACGAGTTGGCATCGTTATCGGCTGCCTCTACATCCGGTTCTAACAGTGGTGGCAATGCCTCTGCCGTAACTTCGCTGGCTGCTGGGTCTAAAAATATTTGGTGGATGAGGCGTTATCGCGCTGATAACCAGGATGCTTGGATGGTAGTAGGTTACGGCATGTCCCCTACAGGCTTGCAGCGCTGGACGAGTCGTCCTTTGCTGCGCAGAAGTGAGGCTGGTGCTTTGTGGACGAGCATTAGTCGTGACCCCGATTTAAATTCTAGCGATCTCTTATCAAGCCTAGAGGTTCCCGCTATCGTGCGTCAATCATTTCAGGTACAAGCTTCAGTTGTGAGTGGTGCGGGTAGTAGTGGAACTAGTGCCAGCGGCACCGCTACACCGACAAGCAATAGTTCGGCCAGCACTACGACAACACCCGGCACTACGACAACACCCGGCACCAATCCAACTGCCAGCACCACTTCTGCTGTGAGCAATATCTATCCCGATCAGCAAGGTGTGGTGATGCAGTGGTGGATTAAAGACATCACTTTGCCAATTACCCGCTCTTGTTTAATGGGGGGTGCTTTGTAATGGACCTTCTTAAATACAAGCCTTTGTTGGGGACTTCACCAAACCCAAACCCAAACCCAAACTTTCAGTCATCTGACCAAGGCTCTGCCACGATTACCGCCCTGATCGTGGTTGGGGTGGTAGCGGTATTGCTCGCGGGTTTGATGTGGCGACAGCAAATCCAAATTCGTTCTTTGGAAAATGCGCGTGATCGTGTACAGGCCCAGTGGTTGCAAAGGGCTGCCATTGATTTTGCCCGCTTAGTATTAGTTGAAGACCAACGCAATAGCCAAATTGATCACTTGGGTGAAGCCTGGGCTTTACCGTTGGCGGATGGCAAAGTAGCCGATTTTTTGAAGAATGCCGACGTACCCGATGAGATTTCCACGGTAACCCTGCGAGGTCAACTGACAGATGCCCAAGGTCAATTCAACTTAACCAATCTCTGGGATAAAGACTTTGGAACCATTAATGTGGCCGGCGTTCAGCAATATGGACGTTTATTAGATGCCCTGGGTTTGGATCGTGGCTTGGCTCAACAGACCGCTCAAGGCATTCTGCAGAGCGATATGCCTGTTTATGATTTAGATGGTTTGTTAAGACTGCCTTTTTATAATCAGACGATTTTGGAGAAGATAAGACCTTTTGTATCTATTTTGCCGAATATAACGACAGTTAACGTCAATACAGCACCTACAGAGGTCTTAATGGCAGCTATTCCTGGGCTTTCAAGAACGGCCGCCACTAATTTTGTGCAACAACGATCCACTACCCCACTAAAAAGTGCAGATGAAATCACTACCCTATTAAATAAGGCAGGAGGGAGTACTGGGACTACCATTGATGCTTCCTTAATAGATGTTCGTTCTCAATTTTGGCTCGCCCGCTCTGAAATCCACCTAGGACGGGGTATATTTACCAGTTCTGCGTTAATTCAGCGATCCCAGACCCCTTTGCCTAGCGGTAATTTCACGCAAGTGATTTGGAGTCGCACTGGAAAAATTGCTGCCGAATAAATTGACTAAGAAAAAGAATCCGATAAGCCCACATTGAGCCTATTAATAGTACGTTGCCCTCTAAAGCCATTAAATGGCGGTTTAGCTAGCTCACCAAGTGACTGGCAGGACTCGGCATGTGCTGAGCGCTTTGAGTGGTGTTTCATTGAGAATGAAATTTTTAGCGCTACTGACAGCGAGCAAGCGCTTAGTCTGCAAACAGGTATAGGCAGTACAGAATCCATGCCTTACGCTGATCAAGCCTTAGTGCTGATCCCCACTATCGATGTGCGTTTAATCGAGGCCAAGGTACCTTTGGCCAATGCTAAAAAATTACAACAAATACTGCCGAATTTAATCGAGGAGTATTTGCTTGGCGGCGCTCAATCCCTTTCTGTTCAGGCTTTTCCACCAGTTCCTGGTAAGCCTGCAGTACAAAGAACTTTAGCGCTGATCGATCGCGCTTGGTATGTTTGGTTAAGCAAGCAAATGGAAGTCTTATTGTGCCCTCGGGTACGCTTGATTCCAGATTGCTTGATGTTGGATTTCATTTCAACGGATGCTTCTATCGCACCATCTATTAGTTTGGTAAGAGACGATGGCAATATCATTCTGACTAAGCGTACGGGCGAACAATTAGGCGTCGCCTGGATAGAACGCGAGAATGTAGAGCAGGGTATTGCCTTGCCAAGTTCATTGGGCACGGATAAAGCAGTAGAAGTTTCTTGGGATTGGTTGGCACCAAGTGCTATTGCATTTATAAAAGAAAATACCAGCAGCAAGTCAGCGAACTTCGCCTTAAATCTTCTGCCAAAAACCTTTAAACGTCAAACTGCCAAATCTGGCATCTCCAGTTTGTCAGAGCTCATTAAGCGTCAGCGTTCTGAAAAATCAGGCAGCGCTTCTCATGAAATGGCTTGGACTGACCCTCTGGTTTGGCGCCAGCCTATGCAGTGGGCTTTGTACGGAATTGGCACGCTGGTGATGGGATTTGTCATGCATCTCGGTTGGTTAGCATTTGATAATTGGCGATGGGGCAATCAAATGGAATTGCTAGCTGCCCAATCTTTAAATTCTGCATCTGTGACAGCTTTAGCGCAAAACACCTCGAATGCCAGCCTGGCTTCTGGATCTCTCTTGGCATCCTCTTCTCCGCTAGTAGCCCCTACTACCGTGCTGGGCGCATTTATTAAACAAGTGACTCAAGAGCAGCGACGTCAGGGAATTGCAACGGATGCGGATTTTGCATCCATGGCAGCTAAATTGCAGCAACTCAAATCGGCGTTCGGCCCAGAAGTGTTGCAAAAAATTGATTACGACGGCTATGCCATGGATTTTGAATTTAAGCCTGGTAGCGTGAAGCAGCTTGCTGGTCAAAGCGTCGAGCAAAATATGGATCCAGTCATTCAAAAAGCCAGAGCCTTAGGTTTTATGGTTAAACCTCTGGGTGGCGATCGATATCGTCTTGAGCCTTATGCTGGGTTGGGAATGGGTTCATGAATCGCCAACTACCAAACTCTTTTCAAGAAAAGATAAGTGCTTTCGCCAAAAAGCTCAAAGAGCTTTTGAGTAAAGACTATTCCCTCAATGACCTGAAAAATTTAGGCGCGTTTTCAAGCAACCTTAAAGAAAAGCTTTCTCAATCCGCTTGTTTATCTGCATTTAAAGGAAAAAATCTGGGGGATGGCGTTACCGCTTCTTTGCGCCAATTAGATTTCAAAAATTTAGCTCAGCTATTACAAATCTTTGCCCTTCGTCGTCGCAATGCACTTTTAGTGCTTTTATCAATTGTGTTGGTTTTGATTATTAGTAGCTTTGTCATCACGCCTTATGGGCAACATTTGCAAGGTCAAATGGAGATGCGCCCAGCACAATGGTCTCAGTTAGAAAGTTTGATCAAGCTTTCTAAATCCAATTCGACATCTTCTGGAGTCTTATTAACACCAACAACGGTGAGCATGCTTGACGATATGGAGCTGCAGAAAATTCAAGGTGTCTTTACTTCTCGTGGTATCAAGCCTAGCGTACTGAGAATGACTGCAGATAACCCTCCTCGTTTGGAATTACAGGCTAGTGAAGTGATGTTCTCTGTCTTGCTTGATGTTTTGGAGGAGTTACGCATCACCTGGCGTTTGTATCCAGAGCAGTTAAATGTCGTGGCGAGCTCAGGCGCAGGCATGGTCAATGTGAGTGGCGCTCTCGCTCAATCTAGCAACAATGCAAGTAATGCTAGTAGTGCCAGACCTAGCGGTCTTAATGGTATAGGGGTCATCCAATGAAACTGAAATTGGACCTAGCTCAGCGCCGCCCATCTAAGCTTTTTTGGCTCGCCTTGGTTTTACTATGTATATGGGTGGTTATTCGTCAATTGCCTGTGTCCTGGGTGGGTGGTGCTTTAGCCTCTCAAACTGGCTGTCGTGTCATGTTGCAACAACCCATGGGTACCATTTGGCAGGGGAGCGGTGCTTTAGCTTTTTCCGAACCCAATGCCTCTGAGGGCGGATGTCGAGAGCCTTTATCGGTAACAGAGCGCTTTCATTGGGAAAGCTCCTGTAAGTTGCTCTCCTTAAGTTGTAGCACCAAAATTGATTTTGGCGCGCTAGATCAGCCGCAGTTGATCCAATGGGGTTTGGGCCAGACGCAGATCGCCGGTAATGAAATTAAGCTCCCAGCCAATGTTTTGGAGGGTCTAGGTAATCCCTGGAGCACTTTACGTCCGCGTGGTGAGTTGGGTGCGCGTTGGACGGATATTCATCTGGGTTCTGGTTCTGAGAATGCTGGCTCCTTAGGGGTCATTCGAATTATCATCAGCAATTTAACCAGCCCAATTAGTCCCGTAAAACCCTTGGGAAGTTATGAGATGCAGGTCAATATGACTCAAGAGGGAGCAAACTGGAACCTCTCCACCACCAATGGGCCTCTATTATTAAAGGGTCAAGGTGAAATGGGCGGTAAATCGGATGGTTCGGCAGCAAAATCGGGCCTGCGTTTTTCTGGTGAAGCTTCTGCCGCACCAGAGGCGCAAGACTCTTTAATTGGTTTGTTGTCTTTGCTTGGAAAAAAAGAAGGTGATGTGTATCGCCTCAAGTTTTAAGCACATTCGGTTATCCGTTAAATAAGACATTTTTAGTTATTTTTCAGTTATTTGTTAGTTTTTTATTTGGTAGTGGCAATCATCACAAAGAGTCAGTATGCAGAACGTTTTTATGAATTTCTATAACCGTATGCCAACAGTGCAAATGCATCTGCGCAGACGCCTTGCGCAGTTAGTGATCGTATGCGTCGCGGGCGAAAGCATTCTGATCCCATTTGCCTATGCACAATCTGCCAATACCCCACAATCAAATATTGCCGTACCCGATGAAGGTAGTGTGACTTTATCGTTTTCAAATGCCGATATTGAATCGGTTTCTAATGTATTGGCTAAAGCCACCGGCCAAACGATCCTAGTTGACCCCAAAGTTAAAGGCACGATTAATCTCATTAGTAATAAGCCTTTGACTAAAGCGAAAGCCTTGGATGCTTTTTCAACAGCATTGCGTACCTCAGGTTTTGCCTTGGTGGACGTCAATGGAATTTACCGAGTTGTGCCAGAAGCTGATGCTAAATTAATTAGTAATTCAGTGACTACTGGAAAGAGCAAGCAAGAAGGTGATCAAATCATCACGCGTGTGTTCAAGCTGAACTTTGAATCCGCCAATAACCTCTTGCCGGTTTTACGCCCTTTAGTTTCACCAAACAATACGATTAATGCTTATCCAGGTAATAACACCATTGTCATTACCGATTACGCCAGCAATATTCAGCGTATCGCGCAATTAATTGATTCTATTGATGCGCCTACCTCAAGTGATGTGCAAACCATTAAATTGCAATTTGCTATCGCTACCGATATGGCGGCAATTTTAGGAAAAGTTTTAGATACCGCCACTACTGGCGGTGCTGACCCCGCTCTCAAAACGATGATTTTGGCTGAGCCTCGTAGTAATTCAATTTTGATACGTGGTGCTAGTGCTGAGCGTATTCGTCAAATTCGTTTATTAGTTGCGCGCTTGGATGTGCCTACATCTAATAATGGCAATATCTGGGTGGTTCCCCTTAAAAATGCGGAAGCAACAAAATTGGCGGTAACTTTGCGAGCAATCGTAGCGGCGGATGCCACTTTATCTGCTCAAGTGGTTGGTAATCCTGGTCAGCCTGGCTCGGTGAATCCGAGTGCTAACCTCAATCAGCCACAATCTAATCAGCAGGGAAGTACGGCGCCTGGCGCATCGGGTTCTAGCGCGGCAACTTCTGCGCTAACCAGCTCTAGTAATCCAACGACGGGCGGCATTATTCAGGCGGAGCCCGCAACCAATTCCATCATCATTACGGCAAGCGAGCCTTTGTATCGCAGCTTGCGTCATGTGATTGAGCAGTTAGATCGTCGCCGTACACAGGTTTATATTGAATCTCTGATTGCTGAAGTCAGCTCTACAAATGCAGCTGAACTCGGTATTCAGTGGCAGGGTCTAATTGGTTCCGGAAATCAAAACGTAGGTTTCGGTGGAACCAATTACACAAACGCTGCTGGCCAGCCTGGCTCAAACATTGTTGGCTTGGGCTCTAACGTTAATAATATTTTGAACCCTGGAAGTTCAACGGGCGTTGCGATTCCACCGGCGCCTGGTTTGAACTTGGGATTACTCACGAAATTTAATGGCACGTATGGGATGTCTGCCCTGATCACTGCTTTAGCGACAACGCAAGGCACGAATATTCTCTCGACACCAAACCTGATTACCTTGGATAACGAAGAAGCACGTATTGTGGTGGGTCAAAACGTTCCCATTATCACTGGTTCTTATGCGCAAACAGGCTCCACTAGTACAGTGACACCATTTCAAACCTATACTCGTCAGGATGTAGGTTTGACATTACGCGTGCGTCCGCAAGTTTCAGATAACGGGATTGTGAAGATGCAGATTTACCAAGAGGTATCTTCTATCTATAACCAAAACTTTGCCGCCGGTATTATTTTGAATAAACGTAATATTGAGTCCAATGTCTTGGTAGATGATGGTCAAATTATTGTGCTTGGTGGTTTGATTGAAGATAACTACACGGATGGCTCTAGCGGAGTGCCTTTCTTAAAAGACATTCCAATTATTGGAGCATTGTTCCGCTCTGATTCAAAGACAAGAACGAAAACCAATTTGCTAGTATTTATTCGTCCTTACATCTTGCGCGATAAAGATCAAACAGCCGACCTCACTGGAAACCGTCTGAATTTGGTTCAGCAAACTGAGAATCAATTTAAGCAAGCGCCAATGCTGTTGCCTAAGGAAGATTTACCAAGGATGTCTGAATTGGAAACCCCAATGGTTCCTCCTGGCCCACCGGTTACTCCTAACAATAATTTACCGTCATCTGGGTTGACTAAGCCAATTCCAGTAAGACCATCTAATGCTCCTGCTTCAGCTGCGCCTCTACCCATTACGATTCAGTAATTGAATGAGCACGCAACGTCTACCTCGCATTCCATTTGCCTATGCAAAGGCCAATGAAATCCTCCTTAAAAAAGGCGAGGAATTGGAAGGGGATGAATCCTCGGTAGCACCTTCGGTGCCATTATTGATTCATAGTCCCAAAACCGATTTATCAGTCTTGCAAGAGATTTGTCGATTGGTAGGCCCCGTACAGCGGATTGAGCAATCTAGTGATGAAGTGTTAGAGGCTTTAAATCAGTCCTACTCTCAAGGGGATTTAAATGCATCCCAAGTAGTTGATGAGGTTGAAGAGGCGGTAGATCTTTCGCGTCTTTTGCAAGAAATGCCAGTCTCTGAAGATTTGCTAGAAATGAATGATGATGCTCCAGTCATTCGGATGATTAATAGCTTACTAAAACAAGCTAGCCGTGATGGTGCATCTGATATTCATCTAGAGGCATTTGAACGCAAATCTGTGGTGCGCTTTCGGGTGGATGGAAATTTGCGCGATGTCGTTGATATGCGTCGTGACTTGCATGCTGCCTTGGTATCGCGGATTAAGATCATGGCCTCATTGGATATCGCTGAAAAGCGAATGCCGCAAGATGGTCGTATCTCATTGCGAGTGGGTGGGCGTGCTATTGATGTGCGGGTATCGACTTTGCCAACATCACATGGTGAGCGAGTGGTTTTACGTTTACTCGAGAAGAATTACGACCGTTTAGATTTGCGTGCCCTGGGCATGGCTGAGGATACTTTTAATAAATTTGATTTATTAATTCATCGTCCGCACGGGATTGTTTTGGTCACCGGTCCAACGGGTAGCGGTAAGACAACGACTTTATATGGCGCTTTATTGCGCTTGCGTAATAAGATCAACAACATCATGACCGTAGAAGATCCGATCGAGTACAACCTTGATGGTATTGGTCAGACGCAGGTCAATTCAAGAATTGATATGAACTTCGCAAGGGCGCTGAGGGCTATCTTGCGTCAAGATCCCGATATTGTGATGATTGGTGAGATTCGTGATTTAGAGACAGCGCAGATTGCCGTGCAAGCCTCTTTGACTGGCCATTTGGTTTTAGCTACTTTGCATACCAATGATGCCCCATCTGCAGTCACCCGATTGATTGATATGGGTATTGAACCCTTCCTGCTCTCATCAACTTTATTGGGTGTACTGGGCCAGCGCTTGATACGTTTATCTTGCCCAGCTTGCGGTGGCAAGGGATGCAACGCTTGTGGTGATTCTGGATATAGTGGGCGAGCCGGGATTTATGAATTAATGACTACCAATGAAAAGATTCGTGAGTTGATTCATCAGCATGCGGCAGAAAGTGATATTCGCAAGCAGGCTTTAGTAGGCGGTATGCGTACCCTAGCCGATGATGGCAAGCGCTGGGTTGCTGAAGGCAAGACCACGCCAGAAGAAATTTTGCGTGTCACTGGGTCTGTAGAAATTGATTAAGCACTGATATGCCACGCTATCGATTTGAAGCCCTCACATACGCAGGTAAGAGCGAGCGCGGCAGCGTAGAAGGTGAAAACGAACGCGCAGTTCGTCAAGCTTTGATGGCCAAACAGCTTGTGCCGGTAACCATTGAGCTAGAAACAGAATGGAGTAAGCAACGCGTTTGGAATCGCTGGTTCTCTGAAAACAAGCCTCTAAGCCGCGCTGATTTGGCATTAGTTACCAAGCAAGTTGCGATTTTGGTGAGATCTGGTGTGCAGATCGATGAAACCCTTTCCGTGTTGGCGGAAGAAACTAGTCAGACTCATGTCAAAACTGTTTTACAAGCAGTCGTCGCTGAATTGCGATCTGGCTTGCCCTTATCTAAAGCCATTGCTACACAGCCTTTATCTTTTGATCCTTTGTATCAAGGGGTCGTTGGTGCAGCGGAGCAGTCTGGGAAGATGGGGCAAGTGCTGACCCAGTTAGCCGAGTTTTTAGAAAAGCGCCAAGCCTTAAAGAATAAGGCGCTGGGTGCTTTAGCTTACCCAGCCATGCTAACTTGCGTGGCTTTCATGATTGTTCTGTTCTTGATGACCTATGTTGTGCCGCAAATTGCCAGAGTTTTTCAGAGTACAAGACAGGCATTACCATTTTCAACTCGTTTCATTTTGGCACTTTCAGATTTTTTGGTGAATTGGGGTTGGCTGTTGGCAATCATCGTTGTCGCGGCGATCTTTTATGGGCGCCGGGCATTGGCCAAGGAAGATATTCGGTTAAGGGTAGATCGCGCTTTACTCAACTTGCCTTTATTAGGCCCTTTGTTGCTAGGATTTGAGACTGCTCGTTTTGCCAATACGATGGCCATGCTTGTTTCTGCTAATGTCCCTATTTTGACGGCCTTGCATAGTGCAAAAAGTACCTTGAGTAATTCTGTTTTGCGTGCAGCGATTGATTCAACAGAAGGGCGCTTACGTGAAGGAACAAGTTTGGCCAGAGCTTTAGGAAGTCAGGGTGTTTTTTCCCCGATTTTGATTCACTTAATTCGTTCTGGTGAAGCATCGGGTAAGTTAGCGGAAATGCTCAAGTATGGCGCGGAAAATGCCGAGCTAGAATCTGAGCAAAAGACCAAAATTTTTACCAGTTTGTTAGAGCCATTGTTAATATTGTTGATGGGTTTGATGGTGTTGGGAATTGTGATGGCTGTGATGCAGCCTATCTTAGAAATGAATTCAGGAGTAAGGTAACAAAATGCAAATACTCATCATGACTGGACCGCACAGTCGCGTCAGGGAAATCACCCTGACTGCTCGTCATTTAGTTTTTGGCGGCGCCGCTGTTCTAGCTTTGCTATTGGGGACAAATCTTATGGTCAGCTCAGTAACTAGCGAGACTAAAGATCTTCTTCATGCAATGGAAAAAAAAGAGTTGCTCGAGAAGCGCTTTATCGCTAATTCAGAGGATGATTACGAGACCAAACTCATGGAGTTGCAAGCACGCTTAGATGATGCCCAGCGTAACTTAGATCAATTGGATGCATTACGCACTCAATTATTACGTACCAATGGCCAAGGAAATGTTGCTAATTTCACCAACGTCACCAATCTCAGTAACGCAGATTTTAATAATCACACGGTTAATTTTGGTAGTGCGCAAGGTGGCCCTTTGCGGCCTTCAACTGTCACTATTAATCTGGGAAATCAAGGCGAGCAGTATGGCGCTCGTTTAGATCGTACGGTTCAAGATTCGATTGCTTTAAATGCACGTGTTGAAGAAATGCAAAGCTCGCTGACCCATACTTGGGATGTTGCCAATTCCATTCCTACTGCATCTCCATTGCAGCTTATGCCTCAGGCATCTAGTGGTTTGGGCTACAGAGCAGATCCGTTTACTGGAAAAGTTGCGTGGCATGAAGGCACAGACTTTCCAGCTGCCTATGGCACGCCAATCCTAGCCACTGCCGATGGTACGGTTATTCGCGCTGCTTGGGATGATGAGTACGGCAATGTTGTTGATATTGCTCACAAGAATGGGGTGGTGACTCGCTACGCCCATGCTCAAGAGTTGCTTGTGAAATCTGGCGATATTGTTAAACAAGGCCAAGCGATTTCTAAAGTAGGCTCTAGCGGTCGATCAACAGGACCGCATTTGCACTATGAAGTATTAAGAGATGGGCAGTCTTTAGCGCGAAATTGATCGATCGGCTCAATTTACTTCTGTTTTTACTCTTAGGGTACCAAGCTTAAGAAGAGGTATTCAAAGAAGATGATCAGATGAACCATTCCCTGCAGCAAAGTGGTTCTACCAATCACTAAGGTAAGTGCGCCAATAAAGAAAGATAGGTACATCAGAACGATATTGAGATCGCTGATGCCAAGGCTCAGCGGTAGGTGAAAAAAGATTGCTATAGCCGCTACTGTAGGAATAGTTAAACCAATACTGGCCAATGCTGATCCTAAGGCCAGATTCAAACTACTCTGTAATCGATTGGATTGGGCAGCTCTCACAGCAGCATAAGCTTCAGGCATGAGAACTAGCATGGCAATGGCAATACCTACAACAGTTTTAGGTGCGCCTGCGGCTTTTACCCCAGCTTCAATAGCGGGGCTTAAGGCTTCTGCAAGCCCAACTACGATCACTAAAGAAACCAATAGCAGGACAACGCTTAGCAAGGTTTTACCAGTGCTTGGTTTATCAGCATGGACAGTACTATCTGTTTTATGGGCCTTTACAGCAGGGAGGTAGTAATCGCGATGACTGACTGTCTGAAAAAATAAGAATGCGCCATATAAAGCAAATGAAGCGATGCCTGCAAATGCCAATTGGCTTTTTGTAAAGTCTGGACCAGGAGTGCTGATAGTCACGATTGGCATAACAAGAATAAAAGTAGCCAACGCAGTCAGTACAGCTAATGAGGAAATCGTTCCTTCATTGCGAAAAGACATTTCATAATGCTTAAGACCGCCCATAAAAATACATAAGCCAATGACGCCGTTGATCACAATCATAACGGTCGCAAAGACGGCATCGCGTGCAATAAACTCGGAGCCCTCATGACCCGCTAGCATCATGGAAATAATGAGAGAAACTTCAATAATCGTTACGCTAATAGAGAGCACTAAAGTACCAAAGGGCTCACCAGTTTTGTGGGCAATGACTTCTGCGTGATGGACGGCAGACAGAACTGCGCCGATAAGCGTTGCGCCCATCAGGCAAATAAACCAGGTTTGGCTAAGAAGATTGGTCATGGGAAAGGGGTAATGGCTCAGGTAGGTGGAATAAATAGAATAGGGTTAAGCTTATATCAATCTCAAAATTTGACTTAAATATTTAGAAAGCTTTTATGAAGGCAATTATCCTATTTGGGCATGGTGCTCGCGATTCTCGTTGGCGAGAGCCTTTTGATCGCTTAGCCGCTATGTGGCAAGAACAACACCCCAATACCTTGGTTGAATTGGCTTTTTTGGAGATGATGCAACCTTCATTAGGGGATGCCATCACTGGACTCGTAAAAAAGGGATCTAACGAAGTGGTGGTTGTGCCCGTGTTTTTTGGTCAGGGCGGTCATCTGCGCAATGATTTCCCCATATTGCTTGAGGAGTGTCAGGGAAAATTCCCCGAGGTGAGGTTAAGCGCTACGTCAGCCGTTGGTGAGGATATTGCTGTTTTGCAGGCGATCGTCGATTTTGGCGCTAGGGCTTTGTAAGTCCTTAGCTTGCTTGCCCTCTGACTCGTTGGAATCGATTTCAGGAGCTTTGCGCTCTAAAGCCTGGCCAATCATGATGAGGGCTGGTGAAGTGCTATCAAACCAATGATCCGCCTGGCCTGCGGCCAACTCAGCTAAGGTGCTTGCCCACTGACGCTCGCGTGAGGTGCTTACCGCCTCCAATATGTAGACGGGTGTGTCGGGTCCATGTTGGCGATTCTGGCTGGCGTTATCGGGATCAGTGCTTTGTTGGATTAATTGCTCTGCAATGCGTGTGGCATCCTTGCGGCCCATGTAATACACCAAAGTGTCTGCATGAGGATTGGCAATGGGCTGATGAGAGACTGCATCCTCCAATGATGAGGCATCGGTTCCCTGGGCAAGCGTAATAAAAGCCACGCTACGAGAAACGCCTCGCAAGGTAAGCGATTTCTGAATACTGGCTGCACCGGCTAAGGCTGCAGTTATGCCGGGAACCACTTCAACTTCAATGTTTGCCTCTTTAAGCGCTTGAATTTCTTCATCGGCACGTCCAAACATCATGGGGTCGCCACCTTTAAGGCGAACAACTACTTGGTATTTCTGTGCAGCATCCACTAAGCGCTTATTGATAAATTGCTGAGCTGAGGAGAGTTTGCCGCAGCGCTTGCCAACGGCCTCTTTAATAGCTTGCGGACAAAGGGCGAGCATCTCAGGCTCCACTAAAGCATCATGAAAAACAATATCCGCCTTCTCTAGGAGTTTTGCACCACGCACGGTAATGAGATCAGCTGCGCCAGGACCTGCGCCAACCAAATAGACCTTACCGGTAGTGGAGATGTTTTTCATCGCTTAATAAATTACGCTCGCAGCAAAGAGCGTTTGCCGCGCCAGCTATTTTGGGTGGTGACGGTAAAGAGTTCAAACTGCTTTACGGCGACATCCAGATTTTGATCATGACGCAATTCAAAACTATCAAAACCGACACGAGCGCCTTGTAACAGCTGATCAATCAGTACATCACCAATTGCACGAATTTCTTTATCCCAGGTAAAGCGATCTCGCAGCAATGCTGCTGTGCTAAAGCTGCGACCATCTCTAAAAAGTGGAAAGTGCGCTGCAACGATCGGCCATAGCGTTTTACCCTCTTCAATTAATTCACCATGCTTGAGGATGTCATCATCAGCAGCAAACCACACACCGATTTGTCCGTTTTTTGCGCGAGTCAAAATATCTTGCTCTTTGTGATGTTTAATCCACCAAAAAAACGGCACCAATACTTTATGTGCGCCATGCTCGAGATCGGGTAGGCCGCCTTCGTCCTGATCGCCACTCCAGGTTTGCCATTCATTAGGCGTCAGTGTGGGTTTACCGCCTTTAGGAAAATGCAAAATCTCTTTGTGGGAGTTAATTGCGTTTAGATTGCTAGCACTCATGATGCATCCCCTCCTAAACCTGCTCCATCTGTTTTACTCTTCTTCTTGGCATTCAGATAAGCGGCTTCTTTAAAGGGGGTGACGCCTATACGGCGATAGGCTTCTACAAAAGACTCATCGACATTGCGCTGGGCAACATAGGTATTGATGATGTTGGTAATGACATCTGGAATTTCATCGGCATAAAAAGACGGACCAATCACTTTACCGATCGCCGCATCAAATCCTTGATCACCGCCCAGAGTAATTTGATACCACTCTTCACCATCTTTATCTACACCCAAAACACCAATATTGCCAACGTGATGATGACCACATGAATTAATGCAACCAGAAATATTTAAACTGATATCACCTAAGTCATACAGGTAATCCAAGTCATCAAAGCGCTCTTGAATAGCTTTGGCAATTGGCAAAGACTTTGCATTAGCCAAGGAACAGAAATCCCCTCCAGGACAAGCAATCAAATCGGTTAATAAACCAATATTGGGGATGACTAAATTTTGCTTCTTGGCGGCACGCCAAAACTGAAGTAATTGAGTTTGTTCCACATCAGCTAGAACCAAGTTTTGCTCGTGAGTAACGCGCAATTCGCCAAAACTATATTGATCGGCTAAATCCGCAATCGCATTCATCTGCGCAGTGGTGGCATCGCCAGGGGCAGCGGTACCATGAGGTTTGAGTGACAAAATGACTGATGCATAGCCCGGCACTTGATGGCTGCGGACATTGCGCTCTAACCAGCGTGCAAATGCAATACGTTCATTCGCATCTAGTTCAGATTCAAACTGACTCTTGAGTGCTTCATTATCGATCGCTGGTAAGTTTTTATAAGCAGGCTTTGTAAAGTGCTTGGCAACACGATCCCATTCAGCTTGAGTAAAGTTGTCATCACCCTTGGCGATGTAAGCCCATTCACCCTCCACTTGGCGCGCGAACTCTTCTGGCCCCAAAGCCTTTACTAAAATCTTGATACGGGCTTTGTATAAATTATCGCGACGGCCAAAGCGGTTATAAACACGCAATAGTGCAGTTAAGTAACTTGGCAAAAGTTGCCAAGGAAGTTCTTGTTTAATAAGTTGCCCAAGAATTGGTGTGCGACCCATGCCACCACCTGCGTAGATATCGGCAACCAGTTCACCCTGAGCATTTTTCTTCATTTCAATACCCACGTCATGGCAAAGCAAAACAGTACGATCTTCTTTTGCGCCATTAATGGCAAATTTAAATTTACGCGGTAAATGGGCAAACTCTGGATGTAAGGTTGACCACTGGCGAAGTAGTTCACAAACAGGGCGTGGATCTACATATTCATCACTTGCGACTCCAGCAAAGGCATCACTGGTAATGTTGCGTATGCAGTTACCTGAAGTTTGAATCGCATGCATTTGAACCTTAGCTAAATCGGCCAAGATGTTTGGGGTCTCTTCAAGCTCTACCCAGTTGTACTGAATATTCTGACGGGTAGTGAAGTGACCATAGCCACGATCATATTTATCAGCAATAGTCGCCAAGGTGCGTAATTGGTTTGAGCTTAACAAGCCATAGGGAATGGCTACACGCAACATATAAGCGTGGCGTTGGTGGTAAAGACCGTTTTGCAGGCGTAGTGGGCGGAACTCTTCCTCGGGCAAGGTTCCGTCTAGGCGTCTTGCAACCTGATCTCTAAATTGGGCAACCCGTTCGTCAACGAGTGTTTGGTCAATGGTGTCATATTTATACATAGCCATGGATTGTCGTGGATTTGCGTTATTGCTTCAAATACGCAATAGTCGATCCTATATATCTAAATAGATATATAGATGATGGATTAATAGTGCATATCTAACATATTGGGCCAATAAAAGAGGCAGACCAATCTCGCCCCTTACTTTTGCAATTGAGCACATATAAGTAAATGAAGTTCTCAAACTCCACAGGAGAATATGCTTAAAGGCTAAATTCTCGATAGTGCTTATAAAGGTTGGCGATGGAGGCAAAACCGAGCACCACAATCAATATTGAAAATAGGTATTCTGGTGTGAGATAGCTAAATGCGCCAATCTGAATCAGGATTACCGCCCCAATAAAGGAGGCGATAGAGCCTAAAACAACCCACTGAAACTTTGGCACAAAAGCCCCCAGGGTAATGGCCACAAAGATTAAGACCAATTCTGAAATGAGTTGATCGGCGGTTTCGAAAATGCGATTGGTGAGCTCTGGAGCGATGAATTTACCTAAAATGGCAATCAATAGAATGGCGCCAAGAACAATAAAGTTCAACTTTGCTTTGAAAAGAATGGTTTGAAGTTGGCTATTCATCTCATAAAAACGGGTTTAAGCACCGTTAGCGCTAAAAACTAGGCTGATGCCAATCCAGAGTAAAACAAAGGCAACCAGGATCGTGAAACCAATTTTCTTGAGGAAATACCCCAAGGTATCCATGTAGGCTTCATCGTTCTTGCCAAAATACTGGTCAAAACGCTTCCAAACTAGGCGACCAACGATTAATGGCAGCAACATGGCGACAATACCGAGGGTAACGGTGAGGGTGTTATTCATGAAAGTCCATCACTTAAAGATGTCAAGGATAACCGTTTTGAAGTTTTGATCCGTCTCATGACCCCTTTAAAAGCCTTATCTACTGGGTTTATGTGTCCTAGAAGGTGGTTTGTTGATACAGTAGAGCCTTATTGGCCTTGCTGGCTCGATGTCACATGCTATTTATTACATAGGAAATAAGATAAATGACCGAATTATCAGTAACTCAACTTAAAGAAATCCGCACAGCAGTAATGGGCGCGGCCGCTAAAGCGCCTGGCTATTTGATTGGTTTGGGGATTTTATTTATCGTTCTAGGCATGATTGGTATTGCAGGGCAAGTCTTGTTCTCCTTTGTCACCATTAATGTACTTGGCGCCTTTTTGATTGTTGGCGGTGGCTTGCAGTTGGCTCACGCATTTAAATCTACAGGCTGGAAGAGTGTTGGTATTCAAGTAGTTTTAGCGATTTTGTATATCGCTGCCGGACTTTTCACATGGGCATTTCCAATTCCTGCCCTAGAAGCTATTACTTTGTGGCTTGCCGCGATATTCTTCATCACGGGTTTTTTGCGTTTAATCTCCGCTTTTCAACATCGTCATTTCAATGAATGGATTTGGTTGGTGCTTTCTTCGGCAATTTCCATTTTGATGGGCGTGTTGATTATGAATAGCTATCCAGCATCTAGCTTATGGTTGCCTGGTTTATTGATCGCTATCGAGCTCTTGTTGCAAGGTTGGTCGTTATTGTTCCTGGGCTTTGCTGCACGCTCATTGACTAAATAATTTTCATTATCTCGAAATTGATGTGAAGGTTTTATCCCCATCAGCATGAAAAAAACTGACTTATATAAAAATCTAGGTTTGGCTGTTTCGCACCGCATGAAAAATGCAGCGAAGGTGGCTAAACCTAGTGGCAACGATAAAGCCAAGACTAAAAAAGAGTTAGCAAGCTCCAACCCCTTGCTAGCCTCTTTGATGGGTAAAGCAAAATCAAAGTAAAAGGTTTGAAGCGATCTTCACCCCTGTTTCTGATTGATTTTCTCAAGGCCATTGCAGCGCTTTTAATTATTCTGCATCACCTATCGAGTTATGGCCAGATTGCGGTCGATGCTCGCCATGTTCTTCCTGGAGTCATGACCTGGCTCTTTGAGTATGGGCGCTATGCAGTGCAGATCTTCTTGGTGATGGCTGGGTACTTAGCTGCGCAATCTCTTACGCGCTTTGCGAATGCAAAGTTTAGTGGCCGAAGTTTGCTCAAGGTCATCTTCAATCGCTATCTGCGATTATTTGCCCCCTATACCGTTGCTTTGTTAGTCACTATTCTGTGCGCCTATATTGCGCGCTTTTGGGTGACTGATGAGTTCGTGGGGGAGTCAGAGACTTTAAGTCAATTTTTGGCCCATCTATTTTTCCTGCAAGGAATCTTAGGTTTGGACTCTATTTCTGCTGGTGCATGGTATGTAGCTATCGACTGGCAACTCTATGCAGTCTTGGCAATTTTGATGATCTCTTACCCAAGCTATCAAGCATTACTCTGGACTTTGAGTATTTTGGCGGTGAGTTCTTTATTAATCTTTAATCGCTCGGGTCAATACGAAGCTTATTTTATTTACTTCATGGGATCTTATGCTTTAGGAGTTCTCGCCTATCTCGCAAAAAACTTTTCTAATGAAAGGATTAATCGACTTGCAAAGATTGCTTTGATAGTGATTGGTTTGATCATTGCGGGTGCATCGTTTCATCAGCTTTGGTTAAGAAATATCCTGGCGTGGTTTGTCGCCTTAGGTTTATTTTTGTGGGGGAATTTAGCGTATCCACGAGTAAGGGGTGACTTGGGTAAGAAGGCTTTGAAAGTCACTACCTGGGGAAGTCAGCGCTCCTATTGCGCTTTCCTGATCCACTTTGCATTTATCTTATTGGCCAATACGATTTATATTGCCTCTGGCTTGGCCGCTCATGAGAGTGGATTGATTGCCTTACTTCTGATGCTGGGTGTATTGATGTCTAGCTGGTGCGCAGCCAATTATTTATATCGATGGGTAGAGTTGCCATCGATGAAATTGAAAATCTAATTTTCTTGTGTTCTTAAATTCCCATATCTTTTAAAACACGGAAAATTTCGCGATAGGCTTTTGGCGGCTTATTTTGCTCTTTTTCTTTGCGAGCATTGCGAATGAGAGTGCGCATATTCTGAATATCCATGTCTGGATATTGCTCAATCATTTTGGTGAAAACTTCATCGTTAGCAATGAGCTTATCTCGATAACTTTCTAGGTGATGGAGTTTGGCAGTCTCTGCTTTGCTCACACCTTGAATTGCATCCAGGCGGTTTTGAATTGCATCTAATTCGCCTGCATCCAAAAAACGCATGAGCTTGCCAAGATACTGTTTGTGACGACGAATAGCCTCAAAACTCTTAATTTTGTTGGTTTCTGCGATAGCTGCTTTAATTGCCTCATCCATTGGAATGGTTTTAAGCGCATCGCTGCTTAATGCCGCCAATACTTCAGCCAACTTCTGGCGCTCTGTCATTTGGCGCTTTAGCTCAGATTTGCTCGGCCCATCATTTGGGTCTTCTAATTTAGGGGTACGATTTTTTTCATTGACATGCATGGCTCTATTTTAAACGGGTATCGCATTAGACTGGTCGTTCATGAGCGATTGAGGCTTTCATCTACCCAAAATTCTGGTTTGGTAAATAATAGAGAGCAATATACATGTCTAAACATGAGCCCATTAAAGAGATTTAAGAGATTCGAGACAAGCAAATGACGCAAATCAATACATATGACTTCATCATCATTGGCGCAGGGAGTGCGGGGTGTTTGCTGGCCAAGCGTTTGTCTGAAAATCCCCAGAAGCGAGTTTTGCTGATTGAAGCTGGTAAAAATGACAACTACATCTGGATTCATATTCCGGTGGGTTACCTCTATTGCATTGATAACCCGCGGGCAGACTGGCGCTTTCGTACGGCAAAAGAGAGCGGCTTAAATGGCCGTTCCTTACTTTATCCCCGCGGCAGAGTGCTTGGAGGCTGCTCTTCTATTAATGGCATGATTTATATGCGTGGCCAAGCTGGAGACTATCAGTCCTGGGTCGAGGCTACTGGCGATGATTCCTGGTCTTGGCAAAATGCACTCAAACGTTATAAGCAGTTTGAGGACTATCACGGCGTTGCTAATGAATGGCATGGCAAAGGTGGTGAGTGGACCGTTTCTAAGCAGCGTTTGCGTTGGCCGGTGATGGATGTTTTTAAGCAGGCCGCTGTTGAGGCAGGTATTCCAGCATCTGATGACTTTAATCAGGGTGATAACTTTGGTGTGGGGTATTTCGATGTAAGTCAACGAGATGGTTGGCGCCTAAATACCTCAAAAGCTTTTTTGCGTGATGCAGTAAAACGCCCAAATCTCACAGTGATTACACAAGCGCTGGTGAATAAATTATTGATCGATCCAGCATCAAAAAATTGTTATGGTGTGCAATATACAAAAGATGGAGCGGTGCTTGAGGCCCATTGCGCGATAGAGCAGGGCGGAGAAGTCTTGTTGTCCGCGGGCGCGATTGGAAGTGTGCAAATTTTGGAGCGCTCTGGAATTGGTTCTGCCAAAAGACTTGGCGATCTGGGTATTCCTGTCTTAAGCGACCTGCCTGGAGTCGGTGAAAATTTACAAGACCATTTGCAATTACGCATGGTTTACAAAGTTAGCGGCATTAAAACCCTCAATACCAAAGCCAACTCTCTATTTGGCAAAATGATGATTGGTTTGGAATACCTCCTCAAACGCTCGGGCCCTATGTCAATGGCTCCATCGCAATTGGGCGCCTTTGCATATAGCTCTCCAGACCAAAAATCAGCCAACCTTGAATATCATGTGCAACCATTGTCTTTAGAAAAGTTTGGCGAAGACTTGCATTCATTTAATGCGTTTACAGCAAGCGTATGTAATTTACGCCCCACTTCACGCGGTAGTGTTCATATCAACTCAGTCGATCCAGAGGCTCCACCGATTATTGCGCCCAACTATTTGTCAACAGAAGAGGATCGAAAGGTTGCTGCAGAAGCATTGCGCTTAACACGTCAGATTGTTCAGAGTCCAGCACTCCAGCCTCACCTGCCAGAAGAATACAAACCTGGTGTGCAATATCAAACAGAGGATGAGCTCATTAAAGCGGCGGGCGATATTGGTACAACGATCTTTCATCCAGTAGGCACCTGTAAGATGGGTAGAGCCGATGATCCGATGGCAGTGTTAGATTCAGAGTTGCGGGTCAGAGGCATTGATCATCTGCGCGTGGTCGATGCTTCTGCCATGCCAACGATTACATCGGGTAATACGGCTGCACCAACAATGATGATTGCGCAGCGTGTTGCTGAGCTTCTCGCTTAAGTTGCATTGCTTGTGAATACTCCCCGCGTAGCAATTCATAAAAATCCCCATTTGCCAGCAAGCCATATGTTGCTGGCGTTGGCAATTGTTGCCGTGTGGGGAACGAACTTTGTGGTGATTAAGAATTGCCTGAGCGCGTTTCCACCATTCTTGTTTGCTGCACTGCGATATACATTTGCCTTATTGCCAGCAGTATTCTTCGTCCCTAAACCGAAGGTGAGTTGGCGAAGCCTTTGTCTTTATGGGCTATTTACTGGGGTAGGGCAGTTTGGGGTCATGTATTACGCTATTAATGGGCAGATATCTCCAGGCTTAGCTTCCTTGGTTATTCAAACCCAGGTCTTTTTTACAATTGGCTTTGCCATGTTTTTTGCTAGGGAGGGACTGCGGTTTTATCAAGCTATAGCCGTGGCTGTAGCAATGACAGGTTTGCTAATTATTGCAGTGCACACTGATGCAAGTACCACCTTCTTGGGCTTGGCCTTAGTTGTTTTTTCTGGATTTTCTTGGGGGGCTGCCAATACAGTCAGCCGTCAAGCGGGATCCATCAACATGCTTTCCTATGTTGTTTGGGCAAGTGCGTTTTCTGTTCCTCCGTTGGCGTTCATCTCTTATTTCTTTGAGGGTGGGGCGGATCATTTAAGCGGCATCCTCTTGGCAGCCCCAGTGGGTGCCTGGATTGGCGTCCTCTGGCAATCCTGGGGAAATACACTATTTGGCTATGCCGCATGGGGTTGGTTGCTGTCCAAGCACCCAGCGGCAGTAGTAGCACCAGCACCTTTGCTAGTACCCATTTTTGGAATGGGGGCATCTGCTTATTTTTTAGGTGAGTCTTTACCAGTCTGGAAAGTTCTTGCGGCTGGATTGGTTATTGCTGGCCTGGTTATTAACCTTTTTTGGCCCAGCCTTCGTTCGCAACTTCGTAACTTAATGGCTTAGTTGTTTAACTAAGTTACTTAATGTAGAAGACTAAGGAAAACCCTCATACAAAGCTCTTTTTTTGCCTCTGTATTAACAGTAAGATAGTTTCTCGTTACAAGCAGTACCTATAAAAAAGTATTTAATCAAATTACTAGTTTTAGTCATGGAGACCTTATGAATATTCGTCGTCACATTTTCGCGGTTGTAACAGCTGGAATGCTCTCAACCGGTGCTTACGCTGCTGATATTAAAGTTGGTGTAACTGGCCCGTACACAGGCGGCTCATCCTCAATGGGTGTGAGCATGCGTGATGGTGTGCGTTTGGCTGCCAAAGAAATTAATGCCGCTGGCGGTGTTAATGGCAACAAAATTGTGTTGCTCGAGCGCGATGATGAGGCGAAAAATGAGCGTGGAGTGCAAATCGCTCAGGAGTTGATCAACAACGAGAAAGTGGTTGCAACTTTAGGTTTTGTTAATACAGGTGTTGCTTTGGCTTCTCAGCGTTTTTATCAGGATGCGAAGATCCCTGTGTTGAATAACGTCGCAACAGGCACCATGATTACCAAACAGTTCCCGAATGCACCGGAAAACTATATTTTCCGTAATGCGGCTGCTGACAACATTCAAGCACCAATGATTGCAAAAGAAGCGGTTGAGAAGCGTGGCTTGAAAAAGGTAGCCATCTTGGCTGACTCTACCAACTACGGTCAGTTGGGTCGCGAAGACTTGGAAAAAGCGCTAAAGACTTATGGTGTGACACCAGTTGCAACAGAGAAATTTAATATTGGTGACGTGGATATGACATCCCAACTGCTTAAGGCTAAAAATGCTGGTGCAGAAGTGATATTGACTTATGCAATTGGACCTGAGTTGGCTCAAATTGCTAATGGCATGTCTAAATTGGGCTGGAAAAAACCGATGATTGGTAGCTGGACTTTGTCTATGGCTAGCTTCATTGATACGGCTGGTAAAAATGGTAATGGTGCAACGATGCCTGAGACTTATATTCAGACGCCTTCCACTACACCTAAGCGTAAAGCGTTCCAAGAAGCTTATCTTAAAGAGTTCAAGCCAAAAAATAACAATATCGCTTCCCCAGTTTCTGCTGCTCAAGGATACGATTCTGTTTATTTGCTGGCTGCCGCTATCAAACAAGCTAACAGCACTGAAGGACCAAAGATTTTGGAAGCCCTCCAAAATTTGAAGGCTCCAGTCGATGGCGTTGTAATGACTTACAACAAGCCATTTACAGCAGCTAATCACGAAGCAATCTCCTCTAATGATGTCGTGATGGGTGTGGTTGAGAATGGTCGTGTTGAATTCTTGAACTCTGAAGATACTGCTCCTAAAGGTTCTAAGAAGAAATAAGCAGCCATTCATAAGTTCTAGATTCCAAACGAATTTCATTACTTATTCTGCGCTTAACAATTTGTAAAAAGTAGACGCCGCCCAAAAAGCGGCGTTTTCCTTACAATCTCGAATTCATCAATAAAACAGTTTTAAGAATTTTTAGGTCTACATAATGGATATCCTTTCACAAATCCTTTCGAGCGGTATAGCGGTAGGCATGATCTATGCGGTCATTGCCTTCGGTTTTCAGCTTACCTTTGCCACTTCAGGTACTTTGAACTTCGGTCAGGGTGAAGCCTTAATGTTAGGTGCTTTAGTTGGCCTGACATGTGTTGATACTTTGGGAATGAACTACTGGCTAATGATTCCAGTGGTCTGTGCATTCGGCATGATTCAAGGTGGCGTTGTTGAGCTCATTGGTGTTCGTCCCGCAATCAAAATTAAGTCTGAGTTTGGTTGGATTATGTCCACCATCGCTCTCGGTATTATTTTCAAAAACGTTGCTGAAAATATCTGGGGCCGTGATGCTTTGCCATTCCCATCCCCATTGAGTACTGATCCTATTAATTTCTTAGGCGCCAATATCATGCCAATGGAAATTTTGGTGGTATTTGGTGCGCTAGCGATGATGTTGCTCGTGGAATTTTTTAACCGTAAAACAATATACGGTAAGGCAGTGGTTGCGACGGCAAATGATCGTGATGCAGCCGGCCTAATGGGTATTAATACCAGCATGGTAATCACTTTCTCATACGCACTCTCCTCTTTAACTGCAGCCTTTGCTGGCGTGTTGATTGCGCCGTTAACCTTGACTGGCGCAACCATGGGTGGCGCCTTAGGTTTGAAAGCGTTTGCAGTAGCGATTATTGGTGGCCTTTCTAGTGGCCTAGGAATTATTGTGGGCGGCTTGATTTTAGGGATCGTTGAAACTGCAACAGGTTTCTATATTTCTACCGGCTACAAAGATGTACCTGGATTGCTCTTGCTCTTGCTTGTACTAGCGTACAAACCATCAGGCCTCTTCGGTAAATCTGCAATCAAGAAAGTTTAATGATGAAATTGAAGTCTACTCTCCCCGTTTTCATTGCTGTTTTAGCCTTGCTCGGATTTTCACTGTCGGTGCACAACCCGTATTACATCCATCTGGCTGAAACAATTCTGATTTACATCATCCTGCTATTTGGATTGGATATTGTTGTTGGTTATGTTGGTCAAGTTTCTTTGGGTCATGCCGGGTTGTTTGGTATTGGTTCGTATACAGCAGGCGTCCTATTCATACATTTCGGTATGCCAATTTGGATAACCATTCCTGCGGCCATCATCGTTACATCAATCTTCGGTGGCTTGTTGGCTTTGCCGGCCTTGAAGGTTGTTGGTCCTTACTTGGCAATGGTGACCTTGGCTTTCGGAACCATTGTGCAAATCTTGATCAATGAGATGACATGGTTAACTGAAGGACCTATGGGCATTAAGTTGCCCTTACCTCAGATCTTAGGGTCAACAGCCTCTGAGTTTGAATATTTCTGGTTGGTCGCAATCTTAGCTTTGCTCAGCATGGTAGTTGTGGATCGCTTCCTGAAATCTCAAATTGGTCGGGCATTTGAAGCATTGCGTGATAGCCCGATTGCTTGTGATTGCATGGGGGTATCTGTTTACCGCTTTAAGGTAATCGCTTTTGTGATTAGCGCAGGCTTTGCTGGTTTAGCAGGTTGCTTATATGCTTATTCAGAGCAATATATTTCTCCAAATACTTACAACAATGAATTAGCAGTTCTTTTCTTGTTGGCAATCATTATGGGTGGTCGTAAGTCCCGTACTGGCGCCATCATTGGTGCTGCAATTATTGTGTTGTTACCTAAGTTGTTGGACGATATCCATTTGTTCAGAATCGTTGCCTCGGGTATTGCAATCTTGATGTTTGTTGGTTCTGTCGTCGCCATCGGCAAACAGATCACAACCTTTAAGCGCATTATTGTTCCGCTTATTGGTACCGTGGGCTTAGCGCTATTCTCATTCTGGTTAGAAAGCATTGCTGACTGGCGCTTGAGCATCTTTGGTTTCATGATCTTGTTGGTGGTTTACTACCTCCAGGACGGTATTGTGGGCTTTGCTAAGAGCTTTTATCTTGCCCTTAGCGGCAAAGCCAAGACTGCTCGTGGTGGAATGAATCTTGAAGGTGTAGATGACTCCGTCAGCTTTATTAGTGATGTAGGCGGTAAAAACATTGGCGGTGAATTGCTCAGAGTGGATTCTGTATTGATGCAATTTGGCGGTCTGAAGGCTCTTAATAATGTGGATCTGAGCATTAAACGTGGCACGATTCATGGCCTGATTGGTCCGAATGGTTCCGGTAAGAGCACCATGATGAACGTCTTGACCGGTATCTATGTACCTACGGCTGGCAATGTACTGTTCGCTGATAAGAGCGTCGTCGGTAGAACTTCATCTGATATCGCTTTGTCAGGTATTGCACGTACATTCCAAAACGTACAGCTCTTTGGTGAGATGACGGCTTTGCAAAACATTATGGTTGGTTTGCACCATACCTTTAAGTCAAATCTCTTAGAGATTGCTTTGCACTTACCGCGTTATTTGAAAGAAGAGCGGGAAGCTCGGTCACGTGGCCTGGCGCTCTTGAAGTTTGTAGGCTTGGAAGATTTAGCTAATGAAGAAGCGCGCAACTTGCCATACGGTAAGCAACGTCTTTTGGAAATTGCTCGCGCCTTGGCATTAGATCCAGAACTGCTCTTATTAGATGAGCCAGCTGCTGGTTTGACTGCTCCAGACATTAAAGAGCTTCTACGCATTATTCGTAAGATCCGCGACAGTGGCATTACGTTCATTCTGATTGAGCATCACATGGATGTGGTCATGTCAGTTTGCGATACCGTTTCTGTTCTCGACTTCGGTCAGAAGATTGCGGAAGGTAAACCAGCTGAAGTTCAGGCGGACGAGAAGGTGATTCATGCCTACTTGGGTACTTAATCACTAGAACAATTACACCGGTAAATATTATGTTATCTATTAAAAATCTTGAAGCAGGCTACGGCAAAGTAAAAGTTCTGCACGGCATTAGTATTGATGTGCCAAAAGGGCAGGTTGTCACTTTAATCGGGTCTAACGGCGCAGGCAAAACCACCACTATGCGCGCTATTACTGGCATGATTAAACCCACAGCTGGTGAAGTGGTAATGGCCGGTGAAAATATCAGCGGTTACGATTCATATCAAATTGCCCGTCTTGGTTTGGCGCATAGCCCTGAAGGTCGACGTGTTTTTACCAATATGTCGATTACTGATAATCTTTTATTGGGCGCATTTCCACGTTTTACCGGAAGCCGTCCCAAGGGTGATATCAAGCATGATCTTGAGCGCGCACTTGAATTATTTCCACGCTTAAAAGAGCGTCGTAATCAGTTGTCAGGTACGCTATCTGGCGGTGAGCAACAAATGTTGGCAATGGCTCGTGCGGTAATGCTCAATCCAGAAATTATTCTCTTAGATGAGCCATCAATGGGTCTTGCGCCAATTTTGGTTGAAGAGGTTTTTAAAATTATCTCTAGCCTCAAATCTCAGGGAGTCACCATGCTATTGGTGGAGCAGTTTGCCGCAGCCGCCTTAGAAGTAGCTGATTATGGTTATGTGATGGAAAATGGCACGATTGCAACACATGGTCCAGCTGAGAAGTTAAAAGTTGATCCAGCAGTAAAAGCTGCTTACTTGGGCGGTAGCCATTAACTAGCGTCGTTTTAAAGCATTTGAAAAGCCCTGGCAAAAAAACTGCAAGGGCTTTTTTTATTGGAGAAGCCCAATAGCTTCTCGTATAACCAAGGCGCGGTAGCCCATATAAAGCGCTACCAAGGTAAATCCTGCAAGAAATAGCTTTGGTATGAATATGTCTTCTAGTAGTAAGTCGGAATTAAGTAATCCAATGACAACCGCTAAGAAAAATATAGCCCCCAGCCCAAGCACTATCCAATTTTCAGATTTAGTCAGTTGCTGTGTTTTATTGGCATATGCCAGAACTTGAAAGGCACTATTTTTTAGATAGCCAGATACGATGACGTTATCACCATCTCTGATGACCATGGGCGTTGAAAACTTTGCCTCAATTGCTTGATCGCCCAAGTCAAATTTAGAGATGTAAAAGCGCTGGTAGTACGCAGTCGAATGATCGTGAGTAGGCTTTTCTGAATTTACGTATTCCAGTAGTTCATTGTGAAGATTGCTTACTACTCCAGATTGAGTATGAATGGGGTGAGAAAAATAGGTCTTTGGTTTCAAAAAAGACATCAGCATTACTCCCAGTAGGCTGAAGATAAATATCAGAATGAATAGGCGGACCAAGGATTTATTGGGTAACTTCAACATCAGTCATTTTATCGCCCGGCTGAAAGATTAACCCAGCAAATATGATGTTGGCAAACAATGATCATCTGACCTGTGAGGGAGGGGCTCACAGGTCGACTGGTTTACAACTGATTGTCGATACATTAAATTGTTAAAAACGACGGGTCTTCTTTTTTCTTTAATTAAGTGGAATTCCGACTTTGATAATGAATTCATTTACAGAGTGACTGTCCCAAACGCGAGCGTTAGAGCATTCTGCTTCACCGCCGCCCATGCAGCTACCACCAGCTAACTGATAGCGCCAGGCTCCAGTAACCCACCAATCTTTAGCCGCATAGTGCATATTGGGGCCAACAAAAGTAGCTCTTTGCACTTGATTGCGCAAATTGAGTTCTGAGTAGTCATTATGAAAGCGCGCCTCTACACCAGCGGACCATCTTGGGGCGAATCGATAGCTTGCACCGATCAAAAAGTCCAACATCGATTCAGGGACATTGCCATTTTCAATAAACTTTAAGCGTTCATTTGCGGCCACAACGTTTCCAGCAAGAACTAGTCGATCATCAATAAAGTTAGATTGCAGTAACAACCTGGCTTCAATTTCATCTTTGTTTCTTCCCCAGGACGGTTCTAGGTATAGGCCAACTCCAACGGGTGAGGTAACGGGGTTAGTAATACGATAAATGGCTTCAAGGGAGCCACCTTCAATCCCGCCCTTGCTGAAAGCGTTTGCGGGGTTATGGCCAGAAGGTACCCCATAGCCACCAGTGCAACTTGGACTGTCTTCACAGGCATCTGGATTCGTATAGTTTTGATTGGCATTAGTGTAGTAAGAGTTGATATAACCAGCAACCTGAAGATCATTGGTAACACCATATTCCAATTCTGATCGAGCTGTCCATGCTTCATATGTGCCGGAAGCTTGTTGCTGATTTAATTGCAATCTTTGCTCAAATTCCCATGTGTCTTTTGGTTGGAGATCTAAGGTATAGATCCAGCCAAAGGCGCCTTCTCCTGCGTGTGCAAATGAAAAGTGCAGGACAGTCGTTATGAATAAGCTAAAAGTAAAAAGTCTTTTGATGATGAATTTCATGGTCTGTAATGTGATGAACGTGAGTGGTTTATAAAATGAGGAAACAAATGATAATCATTCTCAAATAGTAAAAAACCACTAAGTTCAAATTGGATAAGGTTGTAGGGTTTTAATAGCTGGACATCCCGTTGCTCTAGCCTAGTAATATCTGTTTATGAATCCAGAGTCTTTAGAGAAACTTGTTTTAATGAAGATGCCCTTTGGCAAATATGCCGGCAGATATTTAGCTGACTTACCGGGTAACTATTTGGCCTGGTTTGCTCGCGAAGGATTTCCTAAGAACGAGTTAGGCCAATTACTTGAGCTGATGCACACCCTGGATCACAATGGTTTGCGAGGACTATTGGCGCCGATTCAACGTGCGCATGGGATAAAGGCTTATTCAGCCCTGCAAGGGTGAGTTAGAGCGCTGACTTTGTGTGAATAATTGCTGTCACACGATTGCGTTCATACGTCACTGTTGAGGATTCAGGCGGACTATTTTTTGTAAGACTGACTTGTATGGCGGTTTCTGATTCAATATATTGAGCCAGGCGAGTTGCTAGACTTTTATTTTGGTCATATTGAATTTGAATGCCGGCTACTTTCCCCTCTTTGATTCTGGCAATAATCTCATTGGCTTTATTTGACGAGTATTCATCAAAGAAGACTGGGTACCATCCGCCAATAAAGGGCGGTTGATTGGTGATGGATTTTTCTGTTGGTTGGGCGCTGGAAGTCTTGTTCTCAATAGCAAGATGAAAGTCAATCCCTGTTTTTTCCACCAACTCCAAATAGCTTATCGGTGGTGACATATTTGCCTCGTTGGTATTGTCTACCCAATATGCCCAGGCGGTTTTGCGACTCGGATCATAGATTAATTTATACAGATGGGCTGGAATCGTGACTTGGCTTTTTCCGATTTTCCCCACGTTGCCCGTTGAGCCTGTGTATATATAGAGGTCCCCAGAAGTCCTTTTGACATACTGACGAGTTGGCTCTTCAACGTTTTTAGCCCAAATCCCCTGATTATTCTGTCTGGCTTGGGGCATCATATTTGCCAAAGAAAAGGATTGGGCCATCCCTCTTTCGTCGCTCATATCTCCCGCAGGCACATTGTGCCCACGGTCATAGCCGCTTCCTCGATAGTCAGAAAGTAAGGCACGCTCTTTAATCGGCAGTCTGGCTTCTTCGTAGAATTGATTTGTTCTTCGCGGGTGTGAACCAGCAAAGTTCAAGCGGTTGAGTTTTTCTATTGTGTAAATCGGCTTCTTATCTCGCGGAGAGTAGAGTACTGCAAAACTATCAAAGCAAAGGTCGCGACCAACTTCAGGGCTGGTCGGCACTTGCTGATTAGGGAAAAAATTTCGACATTCTTCAAAGAGTGCAAAGGCGCTTAGTGGGGCGAGGAGCGCAATGAATAAGAGAATTTTGCTAATGAACTTCATAACTAGCTAGTGTAGGGGAGGATGTTTTGCCTTCCTAGTCCTATCTAGATCCTCCTCTCGTAACTAGAAATTTCAAGTTGTTGCCCTCTGGATATGGGCTTGAAGAGTGATATTTTTTTCTGAAAATGTGAAAAAAGTCCGTTTTAGGTGATTTTTTTATACTATGAAATTAGTGCTTGCTAACATCTATAACTCATTGATTTAATTGGCTTATATATGATTTTCAGAGTTAACCTAGGGGTCATTACTTATTTCTAGATCAATAAGTAATGGAAATCAATTTCTATATTCTTGACTTGATATAAGAACCTTCTTAGGATGACTCATGTTTACAAATTATTGCATTGCAGCATAAAGTCATTTTTGATTTATGGGTGATGCGACAAACTGAATGATTAAATGTTTTCCAACAATTTCGAATGACTTGTCAGGCTCCCAGTTAGATGCATCGGGTGCCAATGCATTGTTAGCTCATGCAATGGCTCCCGTCTATCGCGCTCTCAATGCCTTGCTTGTTGGTACAGTATTTTTGCTCGTGGGCCTGTGGCTTTCAGGTAATGGTACCAATGCTGGCGTTTTTGATTTGGCCCGTCACCTAGTTCCTGATGAAGCGCGACAAGTAGTCTGGCCTAATGGTTTTGGCATGCTTGATCAATATAAAGAAGAAGCACCCAAACCAGCTATTGAAAAAGAAATTGCTGCCGTTATCTATAACAAGACTCCAGTAAATCCAAAAACTGGTCTTGCAATGGCCAAGAAACAAACTGTTGCCCTGTTAATGCCTTCGGTTGCTCAGGCGCAAGTAAAGCCTATCTCGGATTTGGCAGATCAAATTCCTGTTTCTAAGTTAGATCCTCAAGCCTTAGACACCAATTTAATGGTGACGATTCAGAATCAGCGTGCTGTTGCGGATTTCTTTGAAAAGAAATACAAGTTAGATCGCGCCAAGATTGAAGAGTACATTTCCAATACGGTATTGATTGCCAAGGAGGTCAATATTGACCCGGTTCTCCTGCTGGCGGTGATTTCTGTGGAATCTAACTTCAACCCTTTAACGAAAAGCTCTGCTGGTGCCGAGGGGTTAATGCAGGTCATGACCTCTATTCATAAGGAGAAGTACGCACTTTATGGCGGCGCTTCTGATGCTATCAAGCCTGAGGTCAATATTCGTGTGGGTGCTTATATTTTGAAGTACCTCATAGCGACTTCTGGTTCCTTGCGTAATGGTCTTAAGTTTTATGTTGGTGCTGGTAATGCGGACAATGATGGTGGCTATACCGATAAGGTGATGTCTGAAAGAAACCGCTTAATTAGCTTATGTCAGGCAGGCGTAAATACCAATACCCCTAACCGCTTGACTTTAAATGGCAAAGATTTACGCTCTTAAGCTTTGTTGGTGATGATTACAAAAAAATAGCCCCCATGTATAGGAGGCTATTTTTTTTGAGGTAAGTCGGGAAAACCTACCCAGAGGGCTTAGTTCACGCCGTGCAGCTCTACATCAAATACTAAGGTGGCATTAGGAGGAATCACACCACCAGCGCCACGTGCTCCATAACCCATTTCAGATGGGATTATTAGTGTGCGCTTGCCACCAATTTTCATACCGGCAACGCCTTCATCCCAGCCTTTGATGACATGGCCGGCGCCCAAAGGAAAGCTAAATAATTGGCCGCGATCTAAAGAACTATCGAATTTCTGACCCTTGTGGTCAGCAGCTTTTTCATCATAGAGCCAGCCGGTGTAATGCACATCCACATGATTGCCAGTAGCGGCTTCTTTGCCATCACCAACAACAGTATCTATTTTTTTAAGTTCACTCATGTTTGTCTTCCTCTTGGGCTGAAATTGAGTGCTTAGTATATTCTGGGCGCCACCAAGGCTATTGGAGCGCTTTCATATCCATAAAAAGACAATATATAAACTCAGCTTTCAGTCTGGCCCTAATAATTAGTGGCTTTATATTTGGTCTCAGACCTGGTTGACTTGGTGGATTCCCTTAATTTAGTGATTTAAAGACGTTTTGACCCTCAAAAGAGCTAATTTTGATGAATCTGATGATTTAAAATGAAAAGCTCACCCTATTGACGCTAAAGCTCATTGAGCGTGGCCCAAGGAATGTGGGATGGGTTCGGATTGCACCGAGCTCCGTGAATTTATCTAAATCGAGGAAACATCAATGGCTTCAGAGAAATCAAAGATCATTTACACGCTGACAGACGAGGCGCCACTTTTGGCTACTTGTGCATTTCTGCCAATTATTCGTACTTTTACAGCACCTGCTGGAGTGGAGATTGTGAAGAGCGACATTTCTGTTGCCGCGCGTATTTTGTCAGAGTTCTCCGAATTCTTAACTGCAGAACAAAAGGTTCCTGATAATTTGGCTGAACTGGGTCGTATGACTTTGTTGCCAGATACTAATATTATTAAATTGCCCAATATCAGCGCGTCTGTTCCGCAGTTGATTGCAGCTATTAAAGAATTGCAGTCTAAGGGTTACGCAATTCCGAATTTTCCTGAAGATCCAAAAGATGAGGCAGAGAAGTCTATTCGCACCCGTTATTCCAAATGTTTGGGAAGTGCGGTAAACCCAGTATTACGTGAAGGTAACTCCGATCGTCGCGCGCCACCAGCTGTGAAGCGTTACGCGCGTAAAAACCCACACTCGATGGGTGAGTGGAGTCAGGCTTCCCGTACTCACGTATCTCATATGCATGGCGGCGACTTTTATGCAGGTGAGAAATCAATCACCATGACTAAGGCGTGTGATGTGGTGATGGATTTGGTGACTAAGAGCGGCAAGACTATTGTGTTCAAACCTAAGACATCTTTGCTGGCCGGTGAAATCATCGACAGCATGTACATGAGTAAAAAAGCGCTCTGCGAATTCTATGAAAAAGAAATTGAAGATGCTTACAAAACTGGCATGATGCTTTCCTTGCATGTTAAGGCAACCATGATGAAGGTTTCGCACCCTATCGTGTTTGGTCACGCGGTCAGAATTTTCTACAAGGACGCTTTTGAAAAACACGCCAAATTATTTGAGGAATTGGGCGTAAATCCGAATAACGGCATGAGCAGCTTGTATGAAAAGATTAAAACGCTGCCAGCTTCAAAGCGCGAAGAAATTATTCAAGATTTGCACGCGTGTCATGAGCACCGTCCAGCATTGGCGATGGTAGATTCTGCTAAAGGCATTACCAATCTGCATTCTCCAAGCGACGTGATCGTTGATGCCTCTATGCCTGCAATGATTCGTGTTGGTGGAAAGATGTGGGGCGCTGATGGTCGCTTGCATGACACTAAAGCGGTTATTCCAGAAAGTACCTTTGCGCGTATCTATCAAGAAATGATTAATTTCTGTAAGACGCATGGCAATTTTGATCCAACAACGATGGGTACAGTGCCTAACGTTGGCTTGATGGCGCAGCAGGCTGAAGAGTACGGTTCACACGACAAGACTTTTGAAATTCCGGAAGCTGGTGTTGCCCGTATCGTTGCTGATGATGGCACCGTTCTGTTGGAGCAAAATGTTGAAGAGGGTGATATCTGGCGTATGTGTCAGGTAAAAGATGCGCCTATTCGCGACTGGGTAAAGTTGGCCGTTAATCGTGCGCGCCTATCTAATACGCCAGCAGTATTCTGGCTAGATGAGTACCGCCCACATGAAGCTGAGCTCATTAAAAAGGTAAAGACCTATCTCAAAGACTACGATTTGACAGGTTTAGATATTCAGATCATGTCTCAAACTCGTGCAATGCGTTTTACATTAGAACGTGTGATTCGTGGCAAAGACACTATCTCGGTTACCGGCAATATCTTGCGTGACTACTTGACTGATTTGTTCCCCATCATGGAATTGGGAACAAGCGCCAAAATGCTATCTATTGTTCCATTAATGGCTGGCGGCGGTCTCTTTGAAACAGGTGCTGGCGGCTCTGCTCCTAAGCACGTTCAACAGTTGGTTGAAGAAAACCATTTACGTTGGGATTCTCTTGGTGAGTTCTTGGCGCTGGCGGTTTCTCTTGAAGATATCGGTGATAAGACTGGCAATCCAAAGGTCAAGATTTTGGCTCGTACATTGGATGAGGCTACAGGTAAGTTGTTGGATAACAATAAGTCACCTTCACCACGTACAGGCGAGTTGGACAACCGCGGTAGTCAATTCTATTTGGCAATGTATTGGGCTGAAGCTTTGGCTGCTCAAACCGAAGATAAAGAGTTGCAAGCTTACTTCGCACCTTTGGCAAAATCTTTGGCTGAAAATGAGCAAAAAATTGTTGCTGAATTTAAGGTTGAACAAGGCAAGCCTGCTGATATTGGAGGCTACTTCGTTGCAGATCCTGTGAAATGCAAAGCGGTAATGCGTCCTAGTCAGACTTTTAATGCAGCGTTAAAAGCCGCACGAGTGTAAGAATTTGCAAGTGGTCTGGTGATAAAAAGGCAAACTTTTCAGTTTGCCTTTTTTCTTACTAATGGAGTGTATTGATATGGCGCGATCAAAAGATCTTATAGAGCTTAGCTATCTTAGTGAGGCTGTATCGGATATGTCCTTCCTAGGTTTGATGCGCCTTCTGGAATCAGCTAGAGCGCACAATCAAAAAAATGGCGTTACTGGAATTCTTTTTTATGACAATCAGCAGTTTGGACAAATCATCGAAGGCGAAAGAGCCCATGTCATGAAGGCCTGGAAGCGCATTCAGCTTGACAATCGTCATCATCGCATTGAGCTGCTGGAAATCAGAGAGATTATCGAGCGTAGCTTTCCAGATTGGTTGCTCAGGTTTTATGGCGGGGAAGCCTTAATTCGAGATTATCCTGCGCTATCGCAAATGGTAGGGGGTATGGATAAGCATAGTCTTTTCTTGCTAAATCAAATGAGAGCAAGTGGAGACGAAGTTAAGCAATAAATCAGTATTGGTAGCAAAATGATCGAATGATCTTTACTGATAAGAATATTTCACCCAAAGACATTACACCTAGAGGTGTCTTTGAAGCTCGCCGTGAAGTCATCAAGGCTGCGGCTGCAGGTAGTTTTGGATTGGCGCTTGCCCCATGGTTTTCTCGTGATGCCTTTGGCGCGAATGCTCAATCTTTATCTGCAATACCAAATTCCAGTTATGGAAAAAATACTGACTCAACACCCTATAAGTCGGTGACAACGTATAACAATTTTTATGAGTTTGGTACCGATAAATCAGATCCTTCTACTTACGCGGGCAGTCTCATTACTAGACCTTGGACGGTTACCGTTGAAGGCCTCGTAAAAAAGCCAGTCACCTTTGATATTGATGATCTACTAAAGCTTGCCCCTATGGAGGAGCGGATCTATCGCCTGCGTTGTGTTGAGGGTTGGTCTATGGTGGTTCCTTGGGATGGCTACTCCTTGTCTAAATTGCTTAATAAGGTTGAGCCACTGGGGTCTGCTAAGTTTGTAGAATTTGTTTCTCTTGCAGACCCCAAGCAAATGCCTGGGGTCAGGGGTTCCGTAATTGAATGGCCCTATAGAGAAGGTTTGCGCTTGGATGAGGCCATGAATCCTTTAACCCTTTTAACCTTTGGTTTATACGGGGAGGTATTGCCTAAGCAAAATGGCGCTCCAGTACGCATAGTAGTACCGTGGAAGTACGGTTTTAAAAGTGCAAAATCGATCGTCAAGATTCGCCTGACTGATCAGATGCCCAAAACAAGTTGGAACACCTTTGATTCCCATGAGTATGGTTTTTATTCCAACGTCAATCCTTTGGTTGACCATCCGCGTTGGAGTCAGGCCACCGAGCGACGTATTGGTGACCCTAAAGGTATCTTTGCACCAAAAATTAAAACAGAGATATTCAATGGTTATGGTGAATATGTTGCTAGTATGTACGCAGGTATGGATCTGAAAAAGTACTACTAAGCTTGCGTATTGTTAAAGGTTTAAAAAATTCCCCCATGAAAAAAATGATTCATCCATTGCGAATTATCGTTTTATTAATTTCCTTCCTTGCCGTCAGCAATGTCTTTGCACAGGCTAGTCAGATTGCCCCTGTAAAAACAATCCCCTCTCTGGATGTACCTCGCTATCTGGGAACTTGGTATGAGATCTCTAAATTCCCAAATTGGTTTCAGAAGAAATGCCAAAGTAATACCAAAGCGGTCTACTCCCTCAAATCTGATGGCAATCTACAAGTCATCAATAGCTGCAAAACTGTTAGTGATGATGTGACTGAGGCGGTAGGTGTGGCTCGTCAGATTGGTCAAAAAGACTCTGCAAAACTAGAGGTACGATTTGCACCGGTTTGGCTTTCTTTTTTGCCGATGGTATGGGGTGATTATTGGATAGTGGACTTAGATTCTCAATATCAACTTGCTGCCGTGAGTGATCCTAAGCGTCAATATCTTTGGGTTTTATCTAGAACTCCTCAATTAGATCCAAAGGCTTATGCCGCCTTATTGCAACGATTGCAAGAACAGCAGTTTGACACTCATAAGCTAGAGCTGACGCCGCAAAAAAATTAATATGGCGCAATACAAAATTCCGCTTGGTATCGAGATCTTCGAGAGAGGTTGGCTTTCGGCAAATAATATTTTTCTTTATGGCGAGGAGGATGTTTCCCTTGTCGATTCTGGATATTGCGCCCATCAAAATTTGACGCTGAATCTCGTCAAAAATGCATTGCAAAAGAATGCCTTAAAAACAGTTGATAAAGTTGTTAATACCCATTTACATTCAGATCACTGTGGTGGCAATGCAGCTCTAGCCGAAGAATATCAATGCGAAATCTATATCCCAACTGCCGAAAACTTCGCGGTTAAAAACTGGGATGAGGATCTTCTGAGTTACAAAAATCTAGGTCAAGAGTGCCCACGGTTTAAGCATCAAGGTTTACTGGTTCCGGGTGAGAAGGTCTTGCTTGGTCCTTATTGGTGGCAAATCTTGGCTGCACCTGGTCATGATCCTCATTCGGTCATGCTGTATCAAGCAGACCATGGCATATTGATTTCCGCTGATGCATTATGGGAAGAAGGTTTTGGGGTGATTTTTCCCGAACTTTGGGGTGAGGCGGGATTCGAAGAGGTGGCGCAGACGCTCGATCTAATTGAAAGCCTACCTATTGAGTTTGTGATTCCAGGACATGGAAAGCCATTTACAGATGTTGCCAGTGCTCTTAACATCGCTCGCTCTCGCTTAGACTATTTAGCTTCGGACCGTGCTCGAAATGCGCGACATGGTGCAAAGGTACTGCTTAAATACAAGTTACTGGAATGGCGAAGTCAGGAGATGGAGTTGGTAAATGATTGGATTTGCAATACACCCATCTTGACTGGGATTGCCAAAGAACTTCATATGAGTCTTGCCGAGTTAACTGAATGGCTGCCCCAAGCTTTAGCTAAATCTGGGGTGGCTAGAATAGAGAATGGTTATTTAGTAAACCATCAATAAGCTACATTGGGCCAGTTAGAAGTTGAATGACAGTTTGCTGTAAACGGACCAGTTGTATTGTTGAAAAGTTTGAACTACTTGCTTAGCAGCTCCTGCTGCCACTAAAAAGTGCTTATTGATGCGATGTGTCACCATGGCATCGATCGGTACAAACCATCCCCCGCCTGCGGAGTTATAGGCGGCACCGTTTTCATCCCAAAATCGAATCTGAGTATCTGGAGAAAGGTTAATACCTATGGTCGGATAGAGTGTAAGCATTCTTACCAAGGGCGGTTGATTGGAGGCTAGAGAGTTATTTTTGGAATCAAACCCATACATATATCGAGCCAAGGGAGAGAAATCTGAAATGGGTGATTTGCTGCCTTCTGCAGGGCGATAGATTGAGCCAACCTGAGGTCCAATTGCCCATTGACCATAGTTTCCAAAAGGAAAAACAACCCTGCCGCCTAGGGTCCCATCCCAATTTTTCAGAATTTCTGGATGATTCCCCCAGATTGTGAGAAGCGTATTGCCCGCACTATAGGTACCCGTAGATTGGCTGGGAAGGAGGGGGCCATAAGTAGAGACGTATGAAGTGTCTAAGCGCATCGTTCCACGCCAGTGATCAATGTTTAAAGGCTGATAATAGCGAAGCTTTAGGGTGTCGTTATAAGTTTGTGCGCCGTCGTAGTCGTGATAGCCCCAGAACTCTAATACGTGTTGATTTGAAAATTGATCTGGGTCGGGATTAAGGTCTAAGAACTCCCCCGAATACTTACTTTCACTTGCCTGGCTTATCGTACATAAAGCAAGGAGGCCGATCAGTAGGAGGGTGCGCACAAAAATCATATAAGCATTAATATTAAACGGTTAAATAAGTCAAAGAGGGAATATGGAACACACTGTTTTGGTTACTGGCGCCACCGCTGGATTTGGTGAGGCGACTGCACGCCGATTTTTGGCTAATGGTCATAAAGTGATTGCTTTAGGTAGAAGAGTAGAGCGCTTAGAGGCTTTAAAAACATCTCTTCCGCTAGAGCAGCAAAAAAAATTACTGACTCTTGCTGTTGATGTCTGCGATAGCGCTAAGGTGGACGAGTTGGCTGCTACATTGCCTGCTGACTTTGCTAATGTAACGATTTTGGTCAATAACGCTGGATTGGCGCTTGGCTTAGAGCCGGCTCACCAAGCCTACCTTTCTGATTGGGATCGCATGATCGATACCAACATCAAGGGCTTAGTCCATATGTCACGAGCTTTCTTGCCTGGCATGGTTGAGCGTAAGTGTGGACATGTCATTAATTTAGGGTCTGTAGCAGCAAATTATCCTTACCCTGGTGGTAATGTATATGGCGGCACAAAAGCATTTGTAAAGCAATTTAGCCTGAATTTGCGCGCTGATCTTAGCGGCACACCTATTCGTGTAACTTGTGTTGAACCTGGTATGTGTGCAGGCACTGAGTTTTCAAATGTGCGTTTTAAGGGTGATGATGCGAAGGCGCAAAACGTCTATACAGGAGTCAAAGCTTTAAGTGCGGAGGATGTCGCTGAAGCAATCTTCTGGTCAGCGACTTTGCCAAGTCATATGAACATCAATGTTATTGAGTTGATGCCAGTGCAGCAGGCTTTTAGTGCATTTAGTGTGCACCGCGGGGAATTCTAAGTCCGCTTTTAACTAGGCTTTCCATTGATAAAACTTGGGGTAGAGACGCATCACAACCGGCCCGTTAAAATCCCAAGCTTTACAGGTGCCCAGGTATAGCGGTGGCTTATCTTCATCGGGATGAAAGAGTGCGCCCGGTATTGACTGAAACGCTGCTGTTGCAATATTGGCTAGCAGCTCACGTAAATGGGTGCAGCCTTTAATTCCGCCTAAATGTTGATCGATGGTTTTGCGCCAGCCTTTACCAAGGCGGGCGCCAATCAAACTGTCCATGGGTGGAATAACCAAAGGACATTCTGGATGCGGGTGACTATCCATTGCCACCTCAATCGCTTTGATGACAAGCTCTTGATCAACGGTGAGTCGTACCCACATATCGTGAATAGCTTCCCCGGGCTCCCAAATCTTGCCGCCCGCATCGAAAGGGTGAGATTTAGTGTCTTTTAAGTGCGCCTCGATATCCCATAGACCGTCCTCACGGGCATAGCCATAGAAGCTAGTCTCGCGAGTGTGAAGAGCTTGGCGTTGCTTGGGTGTGGAAAGCATAAAAAAAGATCACCAAATTAGAATAGAAGTATTTCCATCATAATCACTTGAAAAGAATCTGGCTAAAGTCATAGTATTCTTGGCTCAATATGGCAAAACCAATCTCCCTAGAAAAAATACTATTTAGCCAAGGATTTGGCACTCGGCGCTATTGCAGTGATTTAGTGTATGCAGACCTCGTGCAGGTCAATGGCGTTTTGGCAGAAGATCCTGAAGAACGTATTTCAACCGAGGGATTAATGCTCAATGTTGAAGGCAAAGATTGGGAGTTTCATGAAAAAGCCTATCTCGCCTTTAATAAGCCCGCTAATTATGAGTGCTCCCATAAAACTACTCATCATCCCAGTGTCTATAGCCTACTACCTAGCCCCTTCGTCGAGCGCGGTTTGCAATGTGTAGGGCGTCTAGATTACGACACTACAGGTTTATTGTTAATTTCCGATGATGGTCAATTCATTCATAAGATGACTACACCCAAAAAGAATATTGGGAAGGTTTATGAAATCACTACTCCTGAACCAATTACTCAAAAGCAAATAGATAATCTGCTCAAGGGAGTTGTTTTGGATGATGATCCTAGGCCTTGCAATGCAACGGCTTGTAAGCAATTAAGTGAAAATACCTTGGCTATGACGATTGTTGAGGGGCGATATCACCAAGTAAAACGCATGATGGCTGCAGTGGGTAATCATGTGACAAAACTTCATCGTATAGAAATTGGCCAATATGTCATGCCTTCAGATTTGGCTGAAGGCGAATGGCGTTGGCTCTATCCTGCCGATCTTCTTCTGTTGTCTAAGAGCGTGGATTGATGGCATGTTTGATTCTTATAAGTGCCAATGCTGTAAATCCGTGAAATAGATCTAATGCCAGTCTATTCACGGATTCTAAATAACGTTTATTGCTCTTCTTCTTCATCCTCTGCAGTAATGCTCATTAAGATCGTGGCCAGCAATCCGTACACTACTTCAGTTGAAACCATGCCATCTTCGTCTAGTTCATCAATGAGATCGTTGAGGCAGTCTTCTGTTGGCTCATTGAGCAAAGTCATCGCGCATTCGCATCCGTAGTCGAAATCTTCGTCGTTTTGGGTTTGATTGTCGTTTGTCATATTTATCCTTAGTAGAGCCCTCAGAATAACAAAAAACCATCCACCCTTTTCTGATATTTTTTAAAATGGCAACTCTTCAAAGGCTTTGGTTAGCCATGGAGTGGAGATGGGTTTAAGATTCTCTGATGAGATACTTCAAGGTGTTCTTATTTTTGTTGGCGCTTATCCCGTTGGAGCGCTTAGTTTGGCTTGCTACCAATGATGCGCTTGGCGCCAATCCCATTGAATTTATTACGCGTTCAACCGGCACTTGGGCATTAGTATTTTTGTGTATTGCGCTGACGATGACGCCGCTACGTCTTATTACGGGTTCGGTGTCATGGATACGTCTGCGACGTATGTTCGGCCTCTTTAGTTTTTTCTATGCCGCCTTACATTTTTCAATTTGGTTATGGCTAGATCAAGATTTTGATCTAGCCGGCATGTTAAAAGATGTTCTTCATCGTCCATTTATTACAATGGGATTTATCAGCTTTGTGATGCTGATAATCTTAGCTATTACGTCAAATCATTGGTCGCAAAAAAAGCTTGGTAGACGCTGGGTTGTATTGCACCGTACGGTGTATTTCACTGCTGTTACGGTAATTCTTCACTACTGGTGGCATAAGGCTGGAAAAAATGATTTCCAAGCCGTTTCTATTTATGCATTTATTCTTTTGCTCTTGTTGGCCTGTCGTATATCTGTCATTAAGAGTCTTTTACAACGCTCACAGTTCCTTAAGTAATTTTTTAAAAGCGCTATCCAGAATTACTTCTTAGCAAAGGTAACAGCTTGCGCGACATTCCAGTAGAGTTGAAATACTCTAGGGATATCAAGATTGGCAATATCAGCTAGTAAGCAGCCCGCTGGAATTTCTGGCAAGAGCGTTGCAAGCGAACGCACTTCATTTTCATTAACACGCCGCATGATGTGGTGAGTATCAATATCTACGGGATGGGCTAAGCCAGCCGCTTCCACCAATTCTTTTAGTGCCTTAAGCGTCTCTTCGTGAAAGTGATAAACACGCTCAGATTTAGTTGGGACTACTAAGGCTTTTTGGCGAATTGGATCTTGTGTCGCAACGCCAGTGGGGCAATTTCCAGAATCGCAAGTTTGTGCCTGTATGCAGCCAATTGAAAACATAAAACCACGGGCGCTATTACACCAGTCCGCACCGAGGGCAAATGCTACAGCCATATCAAACGCGCTGATAATTTTTCCAGAGCATCCAATTTTGATTTGGTCGCGTAAATTCACGCCTACTAAAGTGTTGTGCACTAAGCGCAGGGCCTCTTGCAAGGGCGTGCCCACATGATTCACAAACTCCACTGGAGCAGAGCCTGTTCCGCCTTCACTACCATCAACCACGATAAAGTCAGGATAGGTTTGGGTTTCTAACATCGCTTTGACAATGGCAAACCATTCCCATGGATGGCCTATGCAAAGCTTAAAGCCGATAGGTTTTCCGTTTGAGAGTGTTCGTAGCTTACTGATAAATTGCATCATCTCGAGTGGTGTTGAGAAAGTGCTGTGAAACGATGGTGATACACATTCCTCTCCAACTTTTACTCCTCGAGCTTCAGCAATTTCAGCTGTTACTTTTGAGCCAGGCAAAATGCCGCCATGACCTGGTTTAGCGCCTTGGCTCATTTTGATCTCGATCATTTTGACTTGAGGATCGAGCGCATTCTCTTGAAACTTCTCTGGACTGAAGCTGCCATCAGAATTGCGGCATCCAAAATAACCAGAGCCAATTTCCCAAATGAGATCTCCGCCATGTACGCGGTGATGGCGAGAAATTGAACCTTCACCAGTATCGTGAGCAAAGCCCCCTTTTTTCGCTCCCAAGTTCAGCGCCATGATGGCATTAGCGCTGAGCGAGCCAAAACTTAATGCCGAGATATTAAATATGCTTGCAGAATATTTTTGTAAGCAATCTTTCCCACCCACTTCAATTCTAAAATCATGTGTTTTGAGATGGGTAGGGGCTAGGGATTGATTGATCCATTGATAACCGGCAGCCATGACGTCCAAGGTGGTGCCAAAAGGGCGTTTATCAGAGACAGCTTTTGCGCGCGAATACACCAGTGTGCGTTGACTACGTGAAAAGGGCGTCTCGTCATTTTCACCTTCTATGAAGTATTGACGAATTTCAGGGCGTATAAATTCTAGTAAAAAACGTAGATGTCCAATTACTGGATAGTTGCGCAAAATGGATTTAGAGCTCTGCAAACAATCGAAGACTCCAATGACTGTCAAGATACTCGATACCGCAAATGCAATCCACATCCGCTCATGCAGATCAATGGTGAGAAAGCTTAAGATGCTAACGAGGATGCAAAGACCGAAAGGAAAAAATCGTATCGGCAAGAGGGTGTTTAATTTTTTAGGCATGCAACTATTCTTATATTGATCACGAACTTACTGGGATATTTTTCTGGCTTCTTGTATCTGAGAGATAAAAAACTGCTCAAATGCGATGGCGAGAAAAGACATCATGACTCCGGCTCCCAGTACAAGCGAGAAGATCACAGTAAGTACAACCAGCCACCCCGACTGGGTTTTTTTGCTTGCATCAATTCCAGGGTTAAATTGTGCATCCCACCTTTCATCGGCGCGCAAACCAAAAGCAATCGTAGTTAACCAGCTGGCTTCTACCGCTATGAATCCAAGCGTGATCAAAATCCATCCTGCAGTTGAATGAAAATGCGCTTCTTTTAGAAGCACCCAACCTGCTATGCCACCAATTAAGGCAAGTAATTGAGTCCAGCCCCAAAAAGATTGAAGACCCTGTAAGTAGAGGCAGTTCAATCCCGTACCTGGAAAAAATAATCCGAGCGCACAAAAAATAAGCTTGGAATTCATAAAAAAACTTTCGATTGATAGTGGTGCGTGATTTGAATTATTTTTGGAGATTTGGGCGCTGTGCAAAGGTAAGGACTTCGCGATCGTTGCCGATCATTAAAAGTCGATCGCCATCTCGAACAATCGTGCGGTAATCATTTAGCTCGTATAGGAAATCATTTTCCAATTCCATGCGCTGAGGAGTGCAGGCCATTTTGGTTGCCGCAATTTGGTTTAGGGTAAAACCACGTGAATCCTCATCAATGTGCGCAGTAAAACGATTGCATCCCGTCGATCCGCTCAAGCGTTCGCCTTTTATATCAAATACCATTTGAATGGGATTGCTGTTTTCTCCTAAAGGAATTTGTTTTGCCCGAACCTCGCCATTGCTATTGGGGGTTAAATTCCAACGGATGAGCTCCCATTTAGTGTTCTTTAGTTCACTGCTAGGCGGGCTAGTTTTCGCGCCACAAGGAGGAATTACACTCGCACAGGCGCTTAAGAGGGCTAATCCAAGGCAGGAAAGTGCGATAAGCAGTCTTTTATGACCCCATCTAGATGACGTAAAAATCATTGTTTTGCTCAATATATTCTTATAAGTTAATGTTTTTAATAGATATTTTTATAAATTTCGACTTCTATTCTAACCACTGGAGTACTTAAATAGGTAGATCAAGTAGCTGTTTTCGTCTAGAATATGAGGTTTTCCGCTATACCGTGCATTTGTTTTAATAAATTTGCTTAGTTAGCTGGAGCCCAAGATTTTGTAGAAATTTCATTGGGTTGTAATCAACCTGTTTTTAATTTAGATTTTAAGGAATAAGTATGGTCGTCATTCGACTCGCACGCGGTGGCTCAAAGAAGCGCCCTTTTTACAGCATTGTTGCTACAGATAAGCGCAACCGTCGCGACTCGAATTTTATCGAGCGTATTGGTTACTTCAATCCACAGGCAGCTGAGTCAGAGCAAGCAATGCGCATTGCTCAAGACCGTTTGACCTATTGGACTGGCGTTGGAGCACAAGTTTCTCCAACAGTTGTGCGCTTAATCAAAAATAATCCTGCAGTTTAAGGATAGTTTGGCAAAAGACTTTGTCTTTTTGATGAAGTCTTTTGTTTCAAGATTTATTCGTAGTTCTATATTGGGGAATTCGGTGGGTTCAATATGAGTACACCTTCCCTGGAAGACTTAATTGAGCTCGGTGCTGTTCAAGAAGCTCAAGGCCTACAGGGCCAGATTAAGGTTCGCCCTCATTCTTCAGATCCTGTAGCGCTTCTCTCTAGCAAAGAAATTTGGCTTTATCTCATTCCTCGTCGGAATGAGGATGGCTATGCCTCTCAAGAGCAGCCCTCATTGAGTCTTTATAAAGTCAAGCAATCCAAGATGCATAGCGGTACGGTGGTGATGACCTTAGATGGGGTAACTGACCGTGATCAAGCTCACGCTCTCAAAGGTGCTCGAATCTTAATTGGGCGAGAAAATTTCCCCAAGGCTGATGGTGATAGCTATTACTGGGTAGATTTAATTGGATGCCAGGTAAAAAATCTTCAAGATGAATTTTTGGGTGAGGTTTTAGACATCACCGAAAATGGTGCTCATGGCGTAATGGCTATTGGCGATTCTGAAACTAAGACTGTCAAGCAGTTGGTGCCTTTTGTTAAAGAAGTAGTGAAAAACGTCGATTTACCCAATAAATTGATTAGCCTAGATTGGCAATCTGATTGGTAGGCTGGCTTCATAGCCTTTATATATTTCCCCTATGCGCTTTGATGTAGTCACCATATTCCCTGAAATGTTCTCTGCCTTAACGCAGTGGGGTGTTACAGGACGCGCCTGTGAGCAAGGTCTGGCAAACGTCAAATTATGGAATCCTAGAGATTATTGTTCCGATCCTCGTAAGACGGTAGATGATCGTGCATATGGTGGTGGACCAGGCATGGTAATGATGGCAAAACCTTTAGAAGATACAGTTTCTGCTGTTAAAGCATCTCATCAGGCAGAAAACATATCATCTGGCCAAATTTGTCTTTTGGCCCCACAAGGTGAAACGTTTTCTCAAAAGATAGCTACAGATATTCTCAATTGCGGTAATTTAACCTTCATTTGTGGTCGGTATGAAGCGATAGACCAGCGTTTTATTGATAGAAACGTGAATTTACAGCTTTCTATTGGTGATTTCGTGCTTTCTGGCGGTGAAATTCCTGCTATGGCAATGATGGATGCGGTCATCCGGCTGATTCCTGGCGCCTTAGGGGATGCGGAGTCAGCAGTGCAAGATAGCTTTATAAATGGTCTTTTGGATTACCCGCACTACACACGACCAGAAATATATGAAAATTTATCTGTTCCAGACGTGCTTTTGGGCGGACATCACGCTAAAATAGCGGATTGGCGTCGGCAACAGTCTTTAGAGCTGACGTTAAGGCAAAGGCCTGATTTAATTGAATCGGCTCGCGCCAAAGGGTTGCTAACCCGAGAAGATGAACGTTTTCTTCGATCTCTTTAAGAGGAAATCGAAAGTTCAGATTTTTGGTTTAGTGAAATTGTTTTAACTGCATCCTCTGTCTGGTCCGTTGATAAATGTCTCGGGATTAAACGCTGACAAGATGTTTAAGGATTGAAAAATGAATTTGATTGAAAAAATTGAGCAAGAAGAAATTGCTCGCTTAAGCGCTAATAAAACTCTTCCAAGTTTTGCACCTGGTGACACAGTGATTGTTGGCGTAAACGTAGTTGAGGGTACACGTAAGCGTACCCAGGCGTTTGAAGGCGTTGTAATTGCAAAACGCAATCGTGGACTAAATTCCAGCTTTATCGTTCGCAAGATTTCATCTGGCGAAGGTGTTGAGCGTACATTTCAAACTTACTCACCATTGATCGCTAGCATTGAAGTTAAGCGTCGCGGTGATGTACGTCGTGCTAAGTTGTACTACTTGCGCGATCGTTCAGGTAAGTCTGCACGTATTAAAGAAAAGCTTCCTGCTCGTAAAGTGGTTGCTGCTCCTGCTCCCGCTGCAGAGTAATTGCTGCTTAAAGCGAAAAAAAGGCGGCCTAGGTCGCCTTTTTTATTACCCTAAAATAGACTCATGTCCAAGACCTCTCAGGCTGAAGATCAAGATTTAAATCTCGCTGCGCCACCGGACTTCGATGCGCAGGCTATACCCGTATTTGCAAATTGCGCGGATCAAGTTCAGGTTTTGGCTCATGAGCTCGATCCTGCTATGCTCAAAAAGCGTTTCCAATCACCACCTCAATGGCATCCAGAAATCACCGATGAGAATCGACAGGTCATGGCGGCCAACATTATTGCAAAGCGTCACGCCCTAGGGAAAGTAACCCATGCAGCCGTCTTGATTCCTTTGTTGTTAAATCCTGATGGACTTTCTGTTTTATTAACTCGGAGAACTGAGCACTTACGTGATCATGGTGGTCAAATTAGCTTTCCTGGAGGTCGTATGGATCCAGCGGATGCTGACTCCTACGACACTGCTCTGAGGGAGAGCGAGGAAGAAATTGGCCTCTCTCGAGACCAGGTAGAAATTATTGGGCGGCTGCCAGAATATTTGACTATTTCTGGATACAGCGTTACTCCCATTGTCGGATTAGTGAAACCTCAGGCAGAATACGCTCTAGACCATTTTGAAGTGGCCGATATTTTTGAAGTGCCTTTACGTTTCTTGATGGACCCAGTAAATCATCAGATTCGGGTTTGGGAGACAGAGCAAGGTAGTCGTCGTTTTTATTCCATGCCTTATGAAGATCATTTCATATGGGGTGCAACTGCAGGCATGTTACGTAACCTTTATCATTTATTAAAAGTATGACTTTCTTCTCTATTCTCTTCGCCCTCATTGCTGAGCAATATCGCCCAGTGACCGCTAATCATTGGATTGCGCGTTTAAGTGTCCGCTGGCTCGATTGGGTTGCTGGTGAGTTTGGCGGTAAAACCGAAGAGGGCGCAAGTCCAGTAGGTGCACGTATGGCCTGTATGGTGGCGTTCATCCTGCCTACATTCTTGGTCTTCGTGATTTACGTTACCTGCATGTTGACTTACCCAATTTTAGGATTTTTGTGGAACGTATTTATCGCCTATTTATTCTTTGGTTTTAGGCAATTTAGCCACTCCTTTACCTTAGTGCATGAGGCCATTCAGAATCATGATTTGCCTGCCGCACGTCTTGCCTTGGGTGAGTGGTATGGCTCGGAATTAGAAACCTCTAATTTGAGTGAGAAAGAAGTAATTTCTTTGGCCTTAGAGCGTGCAATTATTGGTTCGCATCATCATGTATTTGGTGTGCTCTTTTGGTTCTTAATGCCAATGGGGCCTGCTGGTGTCGTTTTATACCGTTTGGCCGATATAGCTGCTCAACGTTGGTCAGAAAAAGGCGACTTTAATCTGAGCGAAGCTGCTCGTCATTTCTTTTATGTATTGGATTGGATTCCAGCCCGTATTACTGCGATGGGTTTTGCAATCGTTGGCAACTTTGAAGGTGCGATTTATGCCTGGCGTTATCTCACTCAAAAGTGGTCAGATTCCTTGTCAGCAGTAATTCTTGCTGCTGGTAGTGGTGCATTGGGCGTTCGTTTAGGCGAGCCTTTGAGTGAGCCGGATAGTGATGAGGCTTTACGTATGGCTGAAGCTGGTGAGCCCTTAGTTTATGAGGTAGGTCTTGAGCCTACTGAGCGCACTATGCGTTCTGCAATTGGCTTAGTGTGGCGCTTGGTTATTGCTTGGATGGCTTTATTGCTAATGCTGACCATCGCTGTTTGGCTTGGCTAATCCCTTGAATTTGCGTATCTGCTGTTTTTGAGTCAGAACGTAATTGCTTAAATAGCGCCAGTCTTTCTGGCGCTATTTCATTTCTAGCGACAGCATCACGCACTGCGCAATCAGGCTCTGATTGGTGTGCGCAATTATGAAATCTACATTTCCCCAGATAGTCTTTAAATTCACGGAAGGCATGTTCTAGTTCACTTACTGACATGTGGGCTAAACCAAATTCTTGGAATCCCGGGGAATCAATGAGGGCGCCTAGCTTCCCGTCATCGCCTCGACCCCAAGATTCAGGTAATTCAAAATATCGGCAGGCTGTTGTTGTGTGTTTACCAGTGTCAAGCCTAACGGAATATTCTTGAGTTAAGGCTGCGGCATTCGGAACCCAGGCATTTAATAAGCTAGATTTACCCATGCCAGATTGACCAACAAACACCGAAACTTTTCCTCTGATAGCTGGACGTAATGCTTCGATAGAAGCCGTATCAAACTTTGCCGACACCTCAGTAACGGGGTAGCCCATACGCTTATAAGGTTCGATAATTTGACGGGCATGAGCCAAGTTATCTTTAAGATCAGATTTATTTAATAGGATGTGCAAGCCGATTTGATTTGTCTCAGCAGCAACTACTGCTCTACCCAAGAGATCTGGAGAGAATGCGGGTTGGGTCGCAAGAACAACCAAGATTTGATCAACATTTGACGCGATTAATTTACTTTTAAAGGCGTCAGATCGATAAAGTAAATTTTCTCTTGGCTCAATGTGAATAATGCGCGCTTGATCAGCAGAGGTCATCTCCAAAAGCATACGATCACCTACCGCACCGATATGCTGCTTGGCTGGAGTGCTCACTTGGATGAGTTCACCTACTGGTGATTCATTTCCAGAGGCATCTTTTTCCAGTCTTTGGGCTAAGTAATGCCTTCCATAAGAGGCGGTTAGTAGGGCGCGAAATTGCTCCATAAGCGTTTTAAATATGCCGTTGTAGATTGGCTATCCGCAGAGGGGCTGGCGGATGCGAACTATAAAAGGCTGTATAAATTGGGTCTGGCGTCAGCGTGGAGGCGTTATCTTGATAGAGTTTGACCAATGCCGAAATTAAATCTTTTGCTGAAGACTTATTAGCGGCAAAGCCATCCGCTTCATATTCATGTTTACGTGAGGCAAAGCTACCCAGAGGTGTAAAAAAGAAACCAAAGACTGGGGACACGAGCATAAATAGGGCAAGCGCTAATCCGCCGTTATAGCCATTCGGATCAGGCATTACTCCTAAGTCTGCATAAAACCATGCTTTAGTACTGATCCATCCAAGCAATGCAAACATTGCGAAGCTCAGAGCGAAAGATACTAGTAAACGTTTACGAATGTGATTGCACTTGAAGTGACCTAGCTCATGCGCTAAAACCGCCTCAACTTCACCGGGATTAAGTTTCTCTATAAGGGTGTCAAAAAAGACAATTCTTTTGGCTTTGCCCATGCCCGCAAAAAATGCATTGCCATGGGCACTACGCTTGCTGCCATCCATGACAAACAATCCTTGACTAGCAAAATCACAGCGCTTCAATAGTGCCTCAATCTGAGTTTTTAATGGGCCATCTTCCAGTGCTGCGAACTTATTAAACAAAGGTGCAATAAAGGTAGGAAAAACCCACTGCATTAAAAGGCTAAATGCAGTTAAAAGCACCCATGCCCAAAGCCACCAAAGATCACCAGCCTTGGCCATTAAACTTAAAATTGCCCAAAGTAAAGGTAACCCAATTACCGCTCCCAGAACCAAACCTTTGAGCATATCGATTAGAAATAAGGCTTTTCCCATGCGATTAAAGCCAAAACGTTCTTCTAAATGAAATTGCTTATACCAAGCGAAGGGGAGGTCAATAGCTCCGGTAATCATCATGATGGCGGCAAGCAATGCAATTTGTTGGGCAATTCCTTCGCCCATCCATTGGACTAGGGTGATATTCAGAATCTGCAGTCCACCCATCAAAGTAAAGGCGATTAATACAATAGCGCTAACGCCATTCTCTAAAATACCCAGTCTTAATTTAGCAGTTGTATAGTCAGCGGCTTTTTGATGCTCTGCCAAAGTGACTTTTTCAGCAAACTCTAGGGGTACTTGGTTGCGATGAATGGCAATATGGCGAATTTGACGTTGAGCCAGCCAATGACGAATGCCAAAGCTAGATAAGAAGGCGATTAGAAAAACGATTGTGAATGTCATGAGATCATTATAGGTATGAGTGAAAAATTAAATGTCCCAGTAGCAAAGACCCCACCAGCCAATGAACACCTTATTTGGGTGGATATGGAGATGTCGGGTTTAGATCCAGAAAAAGAACGTATTTTGGAAATTGCCATTATTGTTACCGATGCCTATCTCAATACGATTGCTACCGCCCCAGTTTGGGTGATACATCAAGAGGATTCATTATTAGATGCCATGGATGCATGGAATAAGGGTACTCATGGTCGCTCTGGATTGATTGATAAAGTCAAGGCATCTACTTTGGATGAGGCGACTGCAGAGGCGGAATGCATCGCTTTTTTAAAGAAATACATTAAAGCGGGTATTGCGCCAATGTGTGGCAACACCATTGGTCAAGATCGTCGTTTTATGGCGCGCTACATGCCAAAGTTAGAGGCCTATTTTCATTATCGAAACATAGACGTATCGACATTAAAAGAGCTTTGCAAGCGTTGGCACCCAGAATTGGTAAAGGGTTTTACTAAGAACCAGGCCCATACTGCTTTGGCTGATATTGAGGAATCTATTGAAGAGCTCAAGTACTACCGCGATAAATTTATCGTTCCTCTGCCTGAATAAATCTAATTAGTAAGCGCCAATCATCTGGTTCCCATAAAGAAATGTCCGCTTCATGCGGACTTTTCTTTATCTAGCTTGTTAGTTTTCTACTTTTTAATAGCACTCTTGGGTCGGAATGCCTTGATGACCGTTTCATGGGTTTCAATGTAAGGGCCACCAATTAAGTCTATGCAATAAGGTACGGCGGCAAAGATACCAGGAACAATAGATTTTCCATCTACATCCTTCAATCCCTCAAGGGTTTCTTGGATCGCCTTCGGTTGGCCTGGCAGATTAATAATGAGAGCGGTGTGATCCTCAATTTCTCGCAAAACCGCTATTTGCCGGGACAAAATGGCGGTGGGCACAAAACGTAAACTAATTTGACGCATTTGCTCGCCAAAACCGGGCATTTCACGGGTTCCTGCATCTTGGGTAGCCTCAGGGGTGACATCTCTTCGGGCGGGGCCTGTACCCCCTGTAGTGAGAACTAAATCACATCCCAGATCATCCACAAGCTCTACGATGGTTTCGGTGATGGTATCGCGCTCATCAGCGATCAATTTTTCTTGAAAAATACAGGGGCTTTGCAGGGCTTTTGCAAACCAAGCTCGGAGGGCTGGAAGGCCCTCATCAGAGTAGACGCCCTTACTTGCTCGATCGGAAATCGAAATTAAGCCTATTTTGAGTTCATTTGGAGCGCTACGCTTCCAAGCTTCAGTATCCTTCATGGCTCTATTCTAGCTATCATTGGGGTATGTTTACATACACATCAAATCAGTTCAAAGAAATTATTGATTTTCTGCTTTCGGAAGCCCGAAAACGGGGTGCCTCAGATGCCATTGCCGAGGTTTCTGAAGGGCACGGACTATCAGTGACGGTTCGCAAGGGCGAAGTCGAAACCATTGAGCAAAGCCTAGACAAGCAGGTAGGCGTGACAGTCTTTTTAGGGCATCGTCGTGGAAATGCGAGCACTAGTGATTTTTCAAAGAATTCATTAAAAGCCACGGTAGACGCTGCATACCATATTGCCCAGCATACTGCGGAAGACAATTGTGCGGGTCCGGCCGAACGAGATCTTTTGGAAACTAAACCCTTAGATTTAGATTTATTTCATCCATGGGATTTGGATTCAGCGCATGCCATTGAAATCGCTCGGGTTGCAGAAGGCGCTGCTTTCGCTGTCAGTAAGCAGATTAAAAATAGTGATGGCGCTTCAGTATCGGCCCATCAAGCCCATTTCATGATGGGAACATCCAATGGATTTATGGGGGGCTATCCCTTTTCGCGTCACTATATTTCTTGTGCGCCGATTGCAAGCGAAGGAGGAAAGAAATCTCCTATGCAGCGCGACGATTGGTATTCCACTTCACGTATTCCGGAGCAATTAGCAGACCCTGCGGTCATTGGGCGTTATGCTGCACAACGCGCACTTTCACGTTTAAAGGCGCGTTCTTTGACCACCCGGCGTTGCCCTGTAATCTTTGAAGCGCCCTTGGCTGCCGGATTATTGGGTTCCTTGGTTCAGGCTGTTTCTGGTGGGGCTTTATATCGCCACTCCAGTTTTTTATTAGATAGCCTTGGCAAGCAAGTGCTCCCAAAACATGTCAGCTTATTTGAAAATCCACATCTCCAATCTATGGCTGGTAGCGCACCCTTTGATGAGGAGGGTGTGAAGACTTCTGCCCGTACCGTGGTGGATAAAGGGATTTTGGAGGGTTACTTTCTTTCAACCTATTCCGCACGTAAGCTTGGCATGAAAACCACGGGCAATGCAGGTGGCTCGCATCACCTTACGCTGCAAAGTCGTAAGACCCCTAAGGGTGGTTTACCTGGCTTGTTAAAAGAAATGGGTACGGGCTTGCTTGTTACGGAGTTGATGGGACAAGGCGTCAACTATGTAACCGGCGACTATTCTCGTGGTGCTTTTGGCTACTGGGTTGAGAATGGAGAGATTCAATACCCGGTTGAGGAAGTCACTATTGCTGGAAATTTGCGTGACATGCTCTTAAATATTGAATTAATCGGTAGTGACACCTTAATTAGAGGTACCAAAGAGACTGGCTCTATTCTGATAGGGTCAATGACTGTAGGTGGTAAATAAACGCAATCAAAAATCATCAAGGCAGTTTATTGATGACTGAAAAAAGGACTCCGAGGAGTCCTTTTTTATTTACGCTCTAAAGTAATAAAGTTGAAGGAGATTTCTCCTTCTGATCCTGGGGTGCGCTCAACCTCATTCCAGCCCGAGGGATTAGGAACTTCAAAAAAGGTATCGCCGCGATCTATGTCTAGATCAATTTCCGTGATGTACAGGCGATCTGCTTTATCGAAAGCCTGTTTAAATAACTGCTCTCCGCCAATCACAAAAACCCGTGGAAATTCACTAAGGGTATTTAAGGCTGCATCTAATGAATGAACCACTTCAGCGCCAGCGAGCTGGAGATCAACATTGCGACTGACTACGATATTTCGTCTACCGGGAAGTGGGCGACCAATCGATTCCCAAGTCTTGCGACCCATGATGACCGGATGTCCCATGGTGACGCGTTTAAAGAATTGAAGATCAGCGGAGATTTTCCATGGCATCTGGTTGTCACGACCAATCACATGATTGCGTGAGCGGGCTACGATCATGGAGATGGCTGGTTGAGTCATAGTCTTAATTTCTATTAGATTGCTACAGGGGCTTTAATACCCGGGTGTGATTCATATCCTGCAATCTCAAAATCTTCGTACTCATAATCAAATAAAGAATCTGGCTTACGAAGAATATTCAGTTTAGGCAATGGATAGAAATCGCGTGACAACTGTAAGTCTACTTGTTCTAAATGATTGCTATAGAGGTGGCAATCTCCACCTGTCCAAACAAAATCCCCAACCTCTAAATTGCATTGTTGGGCAACCATATGAGTCAGTAGCGCATAGCTAGCAATATTAAAAGGTACGCCGAGGAAGATATCAGCACTACGTTGATAGAGTTGGCAGGATAGCTTTCCTTCGGCTACGTAAAACTGAAAGAAAGCATGGCATGGAGCTAAAGCCATGCGCGGAATATCGGCCACATTCCACGCTGACACAATGATGCGACGAGAGTCAGGGTTTTTTTTGATAGTTTCGACGATCTCAGAGATCTGATCAATGTGTTGACCGTTAGGCGCTGGCCATGAGCGCCACTGATATCCGTAGATAGGGCCTAAATCACCATCTGGGGCTGCCCATTCATTCCAAATGGATACTCCACGTTCTTTAAGCCAGTTATTGTCAGTGCTACCTTTAAGAAACCAGAGTAATTCCAGGATGATCGATTTAAGGTGTAGCTTTTTAGTCGTCACCATGGGAAACCCATCGGCAAGATGAAAGCGCATTTGGTGGCCAAATATGGAGATTGTTCCTGTGCCAGTCCTGTCAGACTTTTGAACTCCTTTGGTAAGAACTTCCTTCATCAGGTCGTGATATTGGCGCATATGAGTTCGTGGCTAGTTATTTGAGTAGTGTTGAGTATAGATAAAACTTATTCAGAAGTTTGAGTACCCACTCCCAGTGCTTTATGAAGCTTTGGAGAAGTAGTGGTGTACTGCAGTTGAATTTGTTTTTCAGGTTGAAGGTATTGCGCTGCTGCAAATGCGGCTAATGCAGCTTCATGGAACCCAGACAAAATGAGTTTCTTTTTGCCGGGATAAATATTAATATCCCCAACCGCATAAATCCCTGGAATATTGGTTTGAAAATTCGCGGTATCCACAGCAATTTGTTTGCGATCAATATCTAGACCCCATTCGGAAATTGGTCCTAGTTTTGGAGAGAGGCCATAAAAAATTAATAGGTCATCAGCAGGAATCTTGGTAACTTCGCCATCAATGTTGGTACATGCAATTTCACTCAATTGCTCATCATGCACTTCATAGTCTGTAATTTGACCAATCATTAATTCCATCTCATGATTGGCGCAGAGCTCACGCATTTTGGCAATGGACTTTGGTGCGGCTTTGAAGTCATCCCTGCGATGAATTAAAGTCACGCTAGCAGCTTTACCAGCTAAATGAATTGCCCAGTCTAGAGCTGCATCGCCGCCTCCGCAAATTACTATGCGCTTACCGAAGAATCGTTCGGGATGTTTAACGCGATAAAAAAGATGCTTATCTAAGAGCGCTTCAATGCCATCAAGATTAATCTTACGAGGTTGAAATGCACCAACCCCCGCGGCAATAAATATAGTCTTACTAAGAAAGTGTTGATCTTGTGAGGTGCTGACGAGAAAGCGACCATCACTTTGTTGAGCGAGTTCTTTTACCTCTTGCGATAAATGAAACTGGGGTGCAAAGGGTGCAATTTGCTTAAGAAGGTTATTAACTAACTCACGCCCAGTGCACACGGGTACAGCAGGAATATCATAGATAGGTTTATCTGGGTACAGTTCAATGCATTGCCCGCCAACTTGAGGCAGCGAGTCAATGACATGGGCTTTAATTTCTAAGAGGCCAAGTTCAAAAACTTGAAAGAGGCCCACTGGACCGGCACCAATAATGAGGGCATCGGTTTCAATGGGCGCGTGCAAAGGGAGTTCTCTTGATGCTAAGTAATGAGGGGATTACTTAATCAATTCACCTAATTTATTTTTAACGTCTTTCCACTCTTCTGCTTCAGGCATTGCAGCCTTAGATTTGGTGATGGAGGTCCAGTTTGGCGAGAGTTCTGCATTCAACTTAATGAAATCTTGTTGGTCACTAGGAACATCATCCTCTGCGTAAATGGCATTGACTGGACATTCGGGAACGCACACTGCGCAGTCGATACATTCGTCCGGATCAATAACGAGGAAATTTGGACCCTCGCGAAAGCAGTCAACAGGGCAGACATCTACACAGTCTGTGTACTTGCAACGGATGCAGGATTCGGTAACAACGTAAGTCATGATGTTTTAGGTTTAAATGCCCAGGGTGAATGGGCTAACAAGTTATAAAAACACAATTTTAGCTGAAATAGCCTGTTTTTCAGGCAAAAAGGTCAATTTACTTCAGGTAAAGTTACTTGTATGACTATAAGCCCCAACTCTCACCCCACCCACGCCACAACTGCTAAACCTAAGATTTTGGTTGCTAGAGCTATTTTTCCTGAAGCTTTAGCCAAATTGGAGGAGGACTTTGAGGTTCGATCCAACCAGGCCGATCAGATTTTGACCTCAGAAGAGCTTAAGAAAGCGCTATCGGAGGTGGTGGGCGCCCTAGTTACTGGTAGCGAGCGGATTGATGCTCTAGCCTTGGCTAATGCTCAGAATTTGAAGGTGATATCCAATATTTCTGTTGGATACAATAATTTTGACGTACCAGCAATGACTGTTGCTGGTGTGATGGCCACCAATACCCCAGATGTTCTTACGGACACCACTGCGGATTTTGGTTTTGCTTTATTAATGGCTACCGCTCGTCGTATTACCGAGTCTGAGCATTGGGTTCGTGCGGGTAAATGGGCTCAATGGTCCATTATTAATAATCCCCTTGGCATGGACTTGCACCACAGTACTCTTGGAATTATTGGCATGGGTCGAATTGGTCAGGGTATTGCTAAACGAGCCTTAGGTTTTGGTATGAACGTGATTTATCACAATCGCAGCCGCTTATCTGAGGCTGATGAAAAAGCTTGTGGCGCTACTTATGTTTCCAAAGAAGAATTGCTAAAGACTGCTGATCATGTGGTCTTGGTCTTACCATACACCCCGGAAAATCATCACACCATTGGTGCAAAAGAGATTGGCTTGATGAAGTCCACGGCGACCTTGATCAATATTGCACGAGGTGGAATTGTTGATGATTTGGCTTTGGCTCAAGCGCTCAAGACTGGAAAGATCTTTGCCGCAGGCTTGGATGTATTCGAGGGTGAGCCAAAAGTTATCCCAGAATTGCTTGAATTAAGTAATGTTGTATTAGCCCCCCATATTGCAAGTGCCACGGAAAAAACACGCAGAGCAATGGTGGATTTGGCGATTGAAAATTTACGCGCGGCTATTGGCGGCAAGCGACCACCAAGCTTAATTAATGCTGAAGTAATTCGGTCTTAAGTTATTTGACGAGACTTCCATGCTCAAGACCGATAAAGCAAATTACTCTGTTTCGATTTCTTCGGGCAGTTCCCTGAGGGCCAATTCAATTCCGCCGAATTTAGCTGCTACCCAGTTATAAACTTTACAAGCAATCCAAAGTAAAGCAAAACCCAGTAATGCATTCAGAATTAGAGCTGAAAGAACTGTGAATCCTGGAATGGCGCCATCTCTAATGAAGGCTACAAACAAAGCTAACAGGACAATTGGAACAGAAAAACATAGGTAAACCAAAACCAGAGTTTTAGCTGTATGCATTGGATCTAGGAAGACAATTTCTTTTTTGGTTAATTTCATAATGGAGCAATCTTAAAGCAGTCCTTCGAAAAGCGCCACATCTACCCATTCCCCGGCTGATACATTGCCTTGATCATGATTCAAAATCATAAAACAATTGGCCTCACTCATCGAGCGTAAAATCCCGGCACCTTGGCTACCTGTTGTTCTTACCGTTGGCTTGCCATCTTTATCTCGCCCCAAAATGGCGCGCTGAAATTCAGTGCGCCCCGCTCTTTTTCGAATGGGGTCTTGTGCGATTGCTTGGGTTAATGGGGGTGTTGTTTGAGAGGCGCCATTGAGCTGTAAAAGCGCTGAGCGTACAAACTGATAGAAAGTCACCATCACTGCAACTGGATTGCCGGGAAGACCAAAGAACAAAGTCCTGTGTGAGCAAGATTGTCCGGGTACGGGTTTTAGCGTCCCAAAAGCCATAGGTCTGCCTGGTCGCATGGCAATTTTCCAGAAGCCGACATCGCCTAGATCTTGCATGGTCTGTTTTGTATGGTCAGCCTCGCCGACCGATACGCCACCAGAGCAAATTAATACATCAGCCACTTTAGCGGCTTCGTAAAAAGCCTGCTTTAAGGCACTAGGCTCATCACACACTATGCCGCAATCGATGATTTCTAAATTCAGGCGATTCAATAATCCCATCAGACTGTAGCGGTTGCTGTCATAAATACTGCCCACTTCCAACTTTTGTCCAAGTGGGCATAACTCATCCCCAGATGAGAGGATAGCCACTTTTAATCTGCGACGAACTTTAAGTTTAGCAATTCCTAAGGAGGCAGCCAAGCCGAGATCGGATGGACGCAGAATGCGACCAGCTGAAATCGCGGCCTTTCCTTTTTCGAGATCTTCACCGCGCAGGCGACGATTGTCGCCGCTCTTTAATAGGGTCCGTTTAAACTCAATTGCTGGCTTGTCGTTGAGGGCAAGTTCAGTTGTGAATTCTTGTGGAACGACAGTGTCCAGTCCTTGGGGCATCAGCGCACCAGTCATAATCTTGAGGCATTCCCCTGACTCAACCTTGCCATCGAAGGGTTTACCTGCATAGGCTACCCCAATGACTTGCATAGTAATAGTGTCAGCATTTCCATTAAGACATTTGCCATTAAAGGCATAACCATCCATGGCGGAATTATCGGCTGCGGGAACATCAATTGGTGAGAGTAAATCTTCTGCCAGTATTCGATCGATTGCCTGGTCTAAGGGGATACTCTCTGTATCGTGAGAAACGTTGATTTTTTCTGATTCTTGAATCAACTCATTCACTAGACCTGCTATCGCTTCACGCGCGTCATCAACATGCAAAGAGGTGCTTAGCAAGATGGGGTCTCTGGGCGATTGGATCATTGCACTACCTCTTCTAAAGCTTTTAGTTCTTCTGGCGTGTTCACATTCGTAAAAGCTAGCTCGTCTTCAAAGATGACGCTACCTGTACGTAGACTCTTAAACCAATGATCAATCTTCAAATCCCCATTTTTTAGAAATGTATTTAAAGAGTTTTCTAGATCACTGCGCATGAGACAAAAAACAGGTTGAGACCAAGTCTTTCCACTGGGGTCTTTTGTAGAGGCAAAAACAAGCTGTAACTTTTCTTGCTCTAGCTTGAGGGCAAGAAGCCTTGCTAAATCTGTTGGTAATAAAGGTGTGTCACAGGGGGAGGTTAGCAAGTAAGGTGTCTTGCAGTTTTTAAGTCCCACTGCGAATCCAGCCAGGGGTCCAGAAAAATCTGGCGTTTCATCAATGGTTACTGGGTACCCATATACGGAGTACTTGGTAATACTGCGATTTGCATTAATGATTATCTTGCTAACTTGAGGCGAAAGACGAGAAATGACCGATTCAATTAAAGGTTTTCCACAAAAAGGAATGAGCCCTTTATCAACTCCGCCCATGCGCTGTGCACGCCCACCTGCCAAAATAAGTCCGGTGATTTGATCTGCTGAAATCATTAGCCGCCGATGTAAGACATCTCAACCTTACGATTGCTAGATGACGTATTGGTTATTTGAGAGCCCCGAATTTCAGAATAGTGATCATCGCGCTTTGACCAAGTACCCATGATGGCGTTGGTAATTTCCAAATCACTTTTTCCAGAGCGAAGTAAGGTCTTGAAGTCGTAACCTTCGCTCGCAAATAAACAAAGATACATTTGTCCATCAGTTGAGATCCGTGCTCGACTGCATTCCTGACAAAAGGCTTGAGTAACACTAGAAATAACACCGATCTCGCCAGAGTCATCGGTGTAGCGCCAACGTTTTGCAACCTCACCAGCATAGTTCGCATGAATGGGTTCAAGTGGAAAGACTTCATTCACTTTTGCAATAACTTCCTTGGAAGGTAGTACTTGCTCCATATTCCAGCCATTGGAGCTACCAACATCCATAAACTCAATGAAGCGCAGTATGACTCCAGTGCCCTTGAAATATTTAGCCATCGGTAAAATTTCTTGGTCATTCGTGCCTTTTTTGACCACCATATTGACTTTGATGTTGGTGAACCCCGCTTCTTGAGCAGCCTTGATTCCGTCCAGCACATCAGTTACTGGAAAATCAACCCCATTCATTTTTTGGAAAATAACGTCACTAAGACCATCAAGACTTATCGTGAGCCTTTGTAAGCCCGCCAACTTCAATGTGGCTGCTTTCTTTCTTAAAAGGCTTCCGTTAGTTGTTAGCGTCAACTCTAAAGGCTGCCCAGATGGCGTATGAATTTTTGCAAGCATCTCAATTAAGGCTTCGATGTTTTTACGCAATAAGGGCTCGCCACCAGTGAGGCGAATTTTTTCGACGCCAATACTAGAAAAGATATTAGTTAATCTCGTAATCTCTTCAAAGGTGAGTAAATCTTTATGTGAGAGATATGGGTAGTCGTTATCAAAAATCTCTTTTGGCATGCAGTAAGTGCAGCGAAAATTACAGCGATCTGTGACGGAGATGCGTAAGTCACGTATGGCGCGTCCACGAGAATCCGATATGGAATGAGGGCCTTCTACAAGTTGTATTGGAATGGCCGGTGCTAGACCTTTGCCTTCATTAATTCGAATGGGGATGACTTTTTCAACCATATATGAATTATGGCTGTGAAATGGTGTTTCTGCCAAACCGCCAAATATCCTTATGGGACAAGTGGCGATCTGGAGAAATAGCGTTTAAAGCGTTTTTTCTTGGCCGCCGGTTTCAACTAAAACCATTGGGCCATCAGGCAGACTCGCAGTTGGTTTAGGCGCTCTACCTAAGTTAACTGTTGCTGGCTCAGCTTGAATCTGATTCTGGGCTTCTGCATGCTTGCTGGAGTCTGTAGCTACCCAAACCATGCCTGCTGATTCCACCACGCTATGCAAAGGAGTTTCTTCAAGCGCCTTAAAGGCAACCTTTGGAAGCTCTGGCATTGGCTTGGCGATTTCTTGAATCGCTGGAGCTGCTGGAGCAATAGGGGTAACAGCGGTAGTAGCAGGTGCTGGATTGATTTCAGAAGCAGTTCTTGCGGGACGGTTATTTTGACGGGGCGCACGAGGAGCTCTTTCAGCGCGCTCTTTTACTTCGCCTTGAGCGGCTTCAGTATTTACGACTTGTGTCGAGTCTAAGGGGGTCACACTTGTAGATTCAGCGGCAACTCTAATAGGCGTATCTGAAACAGGCGCTAAAGGTAAAGTTGTTGCTGCTGTATCTATATTCGCCGCATCTAACCCTGCTTCACTGGCATTCTCAGAGCGTTCGCCACGTTGACCACGACCACGACCACGACGATTGCGACCACGACCACGACGTTCTTCCCCATCCGCGCTTGGAGCAACTTCTGCGCCTGGTGTAGCTTCAGTTGCTGGCGTTATAGCAGCTTGGTTGCGGTTAGCTTCTTGACGCTCTGGCTTTGGACCGTTTTGATTGCGGTTGCTGTTGCGGTTGCCATTGCGGTTGCGGTTGTTGTTATTTGCCTCTGTATTTGCACCTTCGTCTGCATTTGCAGCTGGACGCTCAATACGCTCGCCAGTACGCTCACCGCGACGTCCGCGATTGCGATTGCGATCGTTGTTGCGGTTGGCTGGGTTGCGACCGCGTGGATTACTTGGCTCTGGTTTTATTTCTGGCGTTGCTGGGGAGAACAGCTTCTTAATAAACGCAAAGAATCCGCCTGAACTTTCAGTCTTTGTTTTATCAGCGCGAGGTGGCCGCGGTTGACTTACAGGAGCGGGTTGATTAGGAGTGATCCCTTTCACAGCTGCTTCTGGGCGTACTTTCACGTCTGCATCTTTGCGACTAACAGTAGTGTCAGTCTCGAGTTCTCGAGCAGCCTCTTCAGCCATTACATAGCTCGCCTTTTGATCATCAAGACGTGGGTCATCATGACGTAGGCGCTCAAGTTTGTAATGAGGTGTTTCTAAATGCTTGTTAGGAATCATCAAAACATTGACTTTGAAACGGCTTTCAATCTTGATGACTTCAGGACGCTTCTCATTCAATAAGAATGCAGCCACTTCAACCGGTACTTGAGTATGAATCGCCGCCGTGTTCTCTTTCATTGCTTCTTCTTGGATGATGCGCAAGACTTGCAATGCAGAAGACTCTGTATCGCGAATATGGCCGGTGCCGTTACAACGCGGGCAAGTGACATGGCTACCTTCAGAGAGGGCAGGTCGCAAACGTTGGCGTGACATTTCCATCAAGCCAAACTTAGAAATTTTGCCCATTTGAACGCGGGCGCGGTCATGACGTAAGGCATCACGTAAGCGATTCTCAACGTCTTTTTGAGCTTTGCTCGACTCCATGTCGATGAAGTCGATAACGATCAAACCACCCAAGTCACGTAAACGTGCTTGACGAGCAATTTCATCGGCCGCCTCTAAGTTTGTGCGAGTAGCGGTCTCTTCAATGTCTGATCCGCGAGTTGCGCGTGCTGAGTTCACGTCAACTGAAACCAAGGCTTCAGTATGGTCAATCACGATCGCGCCGCCAGAAGGTAGCGGTACCGTGCGTGAATACGCGGTTTCGATCTGATGTTCAATTTGGAATCGTGAGAACAATGGGACATCGTCGTGATAACGCTTAACCCTTGGAAGGTTATCGGGCATCACAACAGACATAAATGCCTGGGCTTGTTCAAAAATATCATCGGTATCGATGAGGATCTCACCAATATCTGGCTGGAAGTAGTCACGAATCGCCCGAATAACCAAGCTGGACTCAAGATAGATCAACAAAGGTGCAGAGTTGCCTTTAGCGGCTTCATCAATCGCCTTCCATAATTGCATGAGATAGCTTAAATCCCACTGCAATTCAGTAGAGTCACGGCCAATGCCGGCTGTACGAGCAATGATGCTCATACCTTCGGCTACTTCTAATTGAGCCATGGCTTCGCGGAGTTCTTGACGATCTTCGCCTTCAATACGGCGAGATACGCCTCCACCACGTGGATTGTTTGGCATTAAAACCAAATAACGACCAGCTAAAGAGACAAACGAGGTTAAGGCTGCGCCTTTTTGGCCACGCTCTTCCTTTTCTACTTGAACAATGATTTCTTGACCTTCGCGTAGAGCGTCCTTAATGGATGCATTACGAACGTCGATGCCTTCTTTGAAATAAGTACGGGCTACTTCCTTAAATGGCAAGAAACCGTGGCGTTCTTCGCCGTAATTTACAAAGCAGGCTTCAAGCGATGGCTCGATGCGAGTAATAACACCTTTGTAAATGTTGCCTTTGCGTTGTTCGCGACCGGCAGCTTCAATATCAATATCTATGAGTTTTTGACCATCGACGATGGCAACTCGCAACTCTTCTTGTTGAGTTGCATTAAACAACATGCGTTTCATAACACTCTCCTATGGGGGAGGGCGTCGCTGCGCGCTGCGTTAGGGGACAATTAATACCGCTTAAGGCATAGCCATGGGCGGTTTACGAGTGTGGACCAAGCTATCCAGGCATATCTTGCCTAGCTCACCGAGTTAAATGTTGGTTAAATCGGTGCCACACTTGACGATCGCCGCAGAGACCTCCTTTAGGTCATCAATGCAGGCGCGCGCCTAAAAACTGTCTTCTAATCGCGGGTCGCGGCATACGGCACACCAACCCTGCGCCTCATTACAACGGGGGAGGGGCAACCCCGGGAGTCTATTAAGGGCGACTCCAAGCTCCACGAATCAAGCCTGGCTTCAGGCTGGTCTCGGGCCAATAAATTGGCTAGAACGTTGATTATACGGCACAAGTTGAATGACAATGGGGTATTGTTAAGTCCCTCGCCGAGGTGGCGAGAGAGATAAATTATGAAACCCGAACCCATTTCCAAGCCCATCCAGTCCAAATCTGCAATCCCTGCGAAGGTGCATTTACAAACGATTGGTCCGGAGGAGGCTGGTCAGCGCCTAGACAATTATTTGCTTCGATGGGCCAAAGGGGTACCTAAAAGCCATGTTTACCGAATTATTCGCTCTGGTGAGGTGCGGGTAAATAAGAAGAGGGCTGAACCGACTACCCGCTTAATTGAGGGTGATGTCGTGAGATTACCGCCTGTTCGTTTGGCTGAACCGGCCCAGATGGCAGCAGTGAATACTGCCCAAACGAAATCCCGCGCCAGGGGCTATTCGGACAAAATGCCCATCCTTTATGAAGACGACGCTCTATTAATAGTGAATAAACCGCCAGGTTTAGCGGTTCATGGGGGGTCAGGCATCGCGTTGGGCGTGATTGAAACTTTGCGGATTACCCGTCCAGAGCTGAAATTTTTGGAATTAGTCCATCGTTTAGACCGCGATACATCGGGGGTTTTGCTATTGGCTAAAAAGCGAAGTGCTTTAGTTGAGTTACATCGCCAAATCCGCGAAGGTCTGACAGATAAACGATATTTTTTGCTTGCACATGGTGAAATCGAGCAAAGTGCTGGGGTGATGCAACTGAAATTCCCTCTGCATAAGTATTTATTGCCAAACGGTGAGCGACGCGTACGCGTCGATTCAGATGGCATACCGAGTCATACCGCGCTTAGAGTTGTTAAGAAAATGAAGCGTGAAGATGCGGCAATTACCTTGGCGGAGGCGCAGTTAAAGACAGGACGTACCCATCAAATTCGCGTGCATCTTCAAAAATTGGGTCATTCGATCTTGGGTGATGATAAATATGGGCTTGAAGACGAAGACAAGCGCATTAAATCTAAACGGCTTTATTTACATGCCCATTTAGCGGGTTTTACGCACCCCAAAACCGGTGAGAAGATGCGGATTGAATCCCCATTGCCGCCGGAATTTGCGGCAATGATGAAAAACTTTGAGTTACAAGGCTAATTACTTGCTTGATCAATATGGTTCAAGATAAAACATCCATAAAACGCTATGACCTGATTGTTTGGGATTGGGATGGCACGATTATTGACTCCACGCCAACTATCGTTCAGTGTATTCAGCAGGCATGCCGAGATCTGGGTTTTAAAGAGCCAGACGACTCGCTGGCAAGCTCGGTCATTGGGTTGGGTATCCACGACTCCTTGCGCAGAGCTGTTCCATGGATTGAGCCGGCATATTTTCCAAAGCTGACGGAACGTTTTCGGTATCACTATTTAGCAAAAGACCATGAGCTTCATTTGTTTGATGGAATTCGTGAGTTATTAGAAGGGTTGCGTGATGATGGGTATCTTTTAGGGGTCGCCACCGGCAAATCCCGAGTAGGCCTTGATAGATCGCTTGAGCATCATGATTTGGGGCATCTATTTCAGGAAACCCGTACCGCTGATGAGTCCTTTTCTAAGCCGCACCCAGGAATGTTGCTTGAGCTTTCGGATGCCACTCAAGTGCCCATGCGTCGCATGTTGATGATTGGCGATACCACTCATGATTTGGATATGGCCGCTAATGCTGGGGTTGATGCTGTGGCAGTGACCTATGGGGCTCATCCCGCTAGTACTTTGCATGAATCTTCATCCTTAGTTCATGTAAGTGATGTTTCAGAATTGTCCCAGTGGCTAAAAGAGCACTTAACTCATCGGCCGGCATAGTCAGTACTTTCATAAAAACGATCAATATTTTTTAATAGCCAGGAATTACAAATGATGGAAAACGATAAAAGCGTAAATGCCAATCAAAATTGGGAGCGTCAAGCGCTTGAGCATTTGCTTTTAGAGAATTTAAAAGAGACTCGTAAAGCGCGTCGTTGGAAAGCGATTTTTCGGGTTCTGACACTCCTAGTATTTTTTGGTGTCATTATTGCGGTGTTCGATTTTCATCTTCCTGGACATGGAATAGGCGTTGAAAAACACACTGCCTTGGTAACTTTGGAAGGGGAAATCTCCTCAAGCTCTCCAGCGAATGCGTCGGATATTAATGCGTCCCTAACTTCTGCTTTTGAGAACGAGCACAGTGCCGGCGTGATCTTGCAGATCAATAGCCCAGGGGGTTCACCAGTTCAGGCTGGAATGATGAATGATGAAATTCACCGTTTACGTAAGCTTTATCCAAATAAACCTTTTTATGTTGTGGTCGAGGATATTTGCGCTTCAGGTGGATATTATGTGGCGGTTGCTAGTGATCAAATCTTGGTTGATAAGGCAAGCTTAGTGGGCTCTATTGGCGTAATCATGGAGGGCTTTGGTTTTACAGGCCTAATGGATAAGTTGGGTGTAACGCGCCGCATGATTACTTCTGGTTCTAACAAGGGCATGTTAGATCCCTTTAGCAAGGAAAATCCGCAGCAAGTAGAAATGGTGAAGACTATGATTGATGAAATTCATCAGCAGTTTATCGCCGTTGTAAAAGAAGGACGTGGTACTCGCTTAAAAGATGCGCCAGAACTTTTCTCAGGTCGAATTTGGAATGGGGAGCAAGCGGTCAAAATTGGCTTGGTAGATGGATACGGTACTGTTGACTCAGTTGCTCGAGATATTTTTAAAGCTCCAGATATCTTGGATTACACCGTGAAAGAAAACTTCGCGGAGCGTGTAGCAAAACGATTTGGCGCCGAAGCCGGAACAGCTGCTGGCAAAGCACTTGTTAATGCTCCTGGTCTAAAGTAAAGCTACAGCAGTTGTAGCAATCCTCAGGCCAACAGTAAAAATACTGTTGGTCGATTTTGTAGTGAAGCGCAAGCGGATTCATTCGGATAACGCTTGCGCCATTCTGCTATTGAGAGCGTTGTAATCATTTCTGATTTCAGGCTGAGATCAACGCCCAAACAAAGCAAGGTTTGTGGGCTTAAGGAATTTAAACAACCCATTAGCATGGCTGTGTTTCGGTATGGCGTCTCAATCCAAATTTGAGTTTGCTGCAGCTTTCGAGATTCAATTTCCAACTGCTTGAGTCGCGCGCCTCGATCATGCGTTTCATGCGGAAGATATCCCTGAAAAGCAAAGCGCTGCCCATTTAATCCGCTAGCCATGAGGCCCAAAAGAATGGAGCTAGGACCTACTAGGGGTTTCACTTTGGCGCCCAGATTGTGAGCAGCCAGTACTAGTTCGGCGCCTGGATCAGCAACTCCTGGCACTCCAGCCTCAGACATTAATCCCACATCATTTCCTGCGATCAGCGGTTTTAATAAGTCTGCGGGTTTGACTGCATCCCCATATTTTGCATTGCGAGCAGCGCCACGCCATTCAACCATTTGCATATCTTGTATGGAGCAGATTAATGGGGAAACACTGTCGACTGCTTTTAAAAAAGCACGAGCTGTTTTAGCGTCTTCTACGATCCAATGTTTTAACTTAGCAGTTTGCAAGATCGTTTCACTTGGAAGAACCCAGGGTAATTGTTCCGTGCGAGAATCCTCACCCAAGGTATTGGGGATTAAAAATAACGTACCTAATTTGGAGCTCATACTGGTTGTTTCTTTTTAGATGTAAATAAAAACCGCTCAATGACTTATGCGAGGCTTTTTTTGGGTGGAATAGCAAAGCCGGCATCCCGCAAGAGTTCGCTTAGGGCGATTAGTGGTAGGCCTATTAATGCGGTAGGGTCATCACTTTTAATAGCCTCCAGCAAGGAGATGCCTAGACCCTCGGATTTAGCGCTTCCTGCACAGTCATAGGGCTCTTCGGTTAATAGGTAGGACTCTAATACCTCATCTGGTAATTTCCGAAACTTCACCTCAGTGGGAACGCTCAATGTAGTTTCTGTATCACCGCGCATTACACAAAGCGCTGTATGAAAAGTAACGGTGGAGCCGCGCATGAGCTGAAGTTGAGCCATAGCCCTTTCAAAGTTTCCGGGTTTACCAATTGCCGCACCACATAGGTCCGCAACTTGATCAGATCCAATCACCCAGGCTTCAGGATGCTCTTTTGCAACAGCCGCGGCTTTGGCTTTGGCAAGACGTAGTGCTAGATTTAGAGAGCTTTCGCCGGGAAGGGGTGTTTCATCCACTTTTGGTGAGATGACTTGAAAGGGGATTCTGAGTCGCCCAAGTAGTTCACGTCGATAGACCGAGGTAGATGCCAAGATTAATGGGCTTTTTATGAAATTATTCATTGCTGCTTGTGCTTTCTCTGATGCCTTCATTTAGACTGGTGCCATGAATCGTAATCAAGTTTTACCTCAAGTTGAGCTATCTGCTGATCTAAACGCTTTGCGCAGGGTGGATTTTTGTGCCGCCCATGCCTATAAAGGTGAAGGTTTTCTGGATATCCAAGCCCTTCCTCGTGTGGCTGAGGCAGTTGCCTCTGTAGAGACTGGGGATGGGTTTAATTGGCAGGTGGATACGTATTTCGTTGATTCTCCAGGTAGCGCACCTAAGCAGATGTTGGATTTAGGGCTAAAAGGACGTCTTCATTTGGTATGTCAGCGGTGTTTGCAAGAATGCGCGCTAGATGTGGAAGAAAACCGCCACTTTTTTTTCGTTGCCAGTGAAGCTGATGCAGAGGCTTATCCCATGGAGGATGATCAGCTAGAGCCCTTGGTGGCCAGTCAGCAATATGACCTTCTGGAAACAATCGAGGATGAAATCTTGCTGTCCCTGCCCTTAATTCCGAAGCATCCAGAAGGAGTTTGCGAGGCTCACTCCGTCTCTTTAGGGGGAATTGAGGGTGGCTTAGATGCCTCTGAAAAGCTTGAAAACCCCTTTAACATATTGAAAAATATGAAGAAAAACTCTTGATGATATTCCTAGGGCGAGGAGTTGTTTTGAGTGCAATGTACAAATAAATCATCAATTCAGGCGTTTTTCTATGCTAGAATATCGCCTTGCTTAGGAGTTCAATATGGCCGTCCAACAGAATAAAAAATCACCTTCCAAACGTGGCATGCACCGTGCGCACGACTTTTTGACCGCACCTGCTACGGCTGTTGAAGCCACAACTGGTGAGGCTCATTTGCGCCACCACATCTCACCAAACGGCTACTATCGTGGTCGTAAAGTTGTTAAAACCAAAAACGACTAATTTTTTAGTCTAAACAGATAGAAGCGGCTCTATAAAAAGCCGCTTTTTTCTTGGATAAACCACTTGCAGCATTTCATGACTTTATGAGCGTCACTCTTGCTATCGATGCCATGGGCGGAGATCACGGAATTGTTATTACTGTTCCAGCTTGCTGTGATTTTCTTGAGAAACACGATGATGTAAAGATTGTCTTGGTGGGGAATCCTGATTTACTTAAGCAAGCCTTAAGTAAATTTCCTAAAGCGCCAATTGAGCGTATTCAAATTATTGCAGCTAGCGAAGTAGTTTTGATGGATGACCCCATTGAGATAGCGTTGCGTCGCAAAAAAGACTCTTCAATGCGTATTGCAATTACGCAAGTGAAAGAAGGCTTGGCTGATGCCGTCGTCTCTTCTGGCAACACGGGGGCCTTGATGGCGATCTCCCGTTACCTATTAAAAACCTTAGAGGGCGTCGATCGCCCGGCGATTGCTACAGAAATACCAAATGAATTAGGCCTAGGCACCACCATGTTAGATCTTGGTGCAAATGCTGATTGCGAGCCGATGCATTTATTGCAATTTGCGCAAATGGCGAATGTCATGGTGCAGGTGATGGGAAATAAACCCAGTCCCTCCATTGGCTTATTGAATATTGGTGAAGAAGTCATTAAAGGTAATGAGGTTGTAAAGCGCGCAGGTGAATTGCTTCGCGCAAGCAATTTAAACTTTTATGGCAATGTTGAGGGTAATGATATTTTTAAGGGGACCACGGATATTGTGGTCTGTGATGGCTTTGTGGGTAATGTTGTACTGAAGGCGAGCGAAGGGTTAGCTAAGATGATGAGCGGTTTAATTCGTAAAGAATTTAATCATTCTTGGTTTACTAAGTTAATGGGTTTATGCGCTATGGTGCCGCTCTTGAGGGTGCGCAAACGGGTGGACCATCGTCGTTATAACGGAGCGGTGTTACTAGGTTTACGAGGCTGTGTCATTAAGAGTCATGGTTCAGCTGATCGTTATGCATTTGGTTTTGCGCTTGATCGTGCTTATGAAGCAGCCAAAAATCGCATGGTTGAGCGTATTGCTCAAGCCTTTGTTTTGGAGACAAAAGAATGACTGTGTTTTCAAGGGTAGCTGGTACTGGAAGTTATTTGCCAGAATTGCGTTTAAGCAATCAAGATTTGGTAGAGCGTTTGGCCAAGACTGGCCTCGAAACAAGTGATGAATGGATTGTGACCCGAAGCGGTATTTCTGCTCGTCACTTTGCCGCCGAAAATGAGCTCACAAGTGATTTGGCGCTCAAGGCGGCTCAAGCCGCATTAAGTAGTGCTGGAATTGGATCCGAAGATTTGGACCTGATTATTTTGGCCACTTCTACACCCGATCATTTGGGTGGTTTTCCAAGTACGGCATGCGTAGTTCAGGATAAATTAGGCGCTCATTCAAACTGCGCTGCTTTTGATGTGCAGGCGGTTTGTGCTGGCTTTACTTACGCACTTGCAGTGGCGGATGCCTTTATTCGTTGTGGCACATACAAAAAAGTTCTGGTGCTTGGCGCGGAAACATTTTCTCGTATTTTAAATTTTCAAGATCGCACAACTTCTGTGTTGTTTGGCGATGGCGCTGGAGCTGTTGTTCTGGAGGCTTCAAGTGAGCCAGGAATTCTTTCAACTGCTTTGCATGCGGATGGCAGTCAACGTCATATTTTGTGCGTTCCAGGGCGCGCTATAAATGGTGGTGTAGAGGGCGACCCTTTCCTCACCATGGATGGCCCAGCTGTTTTCAAATTGGCTGTGAAGGTACTTGAGCAGGTGGCTCGTGAGGCCTTAGAAAAAGCCAACCTTAAAGCAGAACAAATTGATTGGCTGGTGCCTCATCAAGCCAATATTCGTATTATGGAAAGTACTGCTCGTAAGATGGGTATGTCTATGGAAAAGGTGATTGTTACTGTTCATGAGCATGGCAATACCTCTGCGGCCTCTATTCCTCTGGCATTAGATTCAGGGATTCGCTCTGGTCAAATTCAACGTGGCCAACATCTTTTATTAGAGGGTGTAGGTGGCGGTTTTGCCTGGGGCGCGGTAGCTCTAAAGTATTAATTCAGTATTCATTTTTTCAATTATTTATTCATCATCAATTTAATCTCATGAAATTTGCGTTTGTATTTCCTGGTCAAGGCTCCCAATCGGTTGGGATGTTGAACTCTATAGCTGATCGCCCTGAGGTGCGCTCAACATTGCTTGAAGCTTCTGAGGCTTTGGGCGAGGATGTCGCAAAGTTGATTGCTGAAGGTCCTGCGGAAGCGCTTTCTCTCACCACCAATACACAGCCAGTAATGCTGACAGCTGGTGTGGCTTTTTATCGCGCCTGGTTAGCTGCTGGCGGTCCTAAACCTGCCGTCATGGCAGGTCATAGCTTGGGTGAATATTCAGCCTTGGTTGCTGCAGGCGTTATTTCATTTAAAGATGCAGTTCCTTTGGTGCGTTTTCGTGCTGAAGCTATGCAAACTGCAGTGCCAGTTGGGACTGGTGGTATGGCAGCGATTTTAGGTCTTGATGATGCAACTGTTATACAAGTTTGCGCTGAAGCGGCAGCTACTTCTGGCGGTGTTGTTGAGGCGGTGAACTTTAATGCCCCCGGTCAAGTAGTAATTGCCGGCGGAAGCGATGCCGTTACAAAGGCATGTGAATTGTTAAAAGCTGCCGGTGCAAAGCGTGCTCTCCCATTGCCTGTATCGGCACCATTTCATTCTTCCTTATTGCAACCTGCATCTAAAAAATTGCAAGCGTACCTGGCTGATATTGAATTTAATGCCCCGGCAATTTCCGTCATCAATAATGTGGATGTGGAAATCTTAAATGATCCTATCGCTATTAAGGATGCCCTGGTGCGTCAAGCGGCTAAGCCTGTGCGTTGGCAGGAAACCATTCAATCGATGGCCAAGCAAGGTGTTACTCAGGTTGTGGAATGTGGCCCTGGCAAGGTTCTTGCAGGCCTAACCAAACGCATTAATGATCAAGTCATTGGCGTCCCCGTCTTTGATGATGCAAGTCTCAATGAAGTCTTGGCCAGTTTGAAGTAACGAACATACGCAATAACGAAATCAGAAAAAACGGCGGAAGATAAATATGAATCTCGATCTTAGTGGACAAATTGCTTTAGTAACGGGTGCATCGCGTGGCATAGGCCAGGCGATTGCAGATGAGCTAGTGAAATGCGGCGCCAAAGTCATTGGTACCGCAACCTCCGATCAAGGGGCCAAAGCTATTGATGAGCGCCTGAAGGCCTCTGGAGGTCGTGGACTTGTTTTGAATGTGACAGAGTCAAATGCCTGTGAAAACATTATTGATCTCATTGTTAAAGAATTTGGCGGGATCAATATTTTGGTCAATAACGCTGGTATTACCCGTGACCAACTTGCTATGCGCATGAAGGGTGATGAGTGGTCTGATGTGATTGACACTAACTTAAGCGCGGTATTTCGGTTATCTCAAGCAGTAATGCGCCCTATGATGAAAGCGCGCGCCGGCCGGATTATTAATATCACTTCCATTGTTGGCCATATGGGCAACCCAGGACAGGCTAACTATGCCGCTGCGAAAGCTGGGGTTACTGGCATGACGCGTGCCCTGGCGCGCGAGATTGGTAGCCGTAATATCACTGTAAATTGCGTTGCACCCGGCTTTATTGATACCGATATGACGCGCGCTTTAAGTGAAGAGCAGCAAAATACCCTGAAAGCAAACATTCCTTTGGCTCGTTTGGGTAGCCCTGAAGATGTAGCGCAGGCAGTGGCATTTTTAGCCTCTCCAGCAGCTGGATACATTACGGGTAATACCTTACATGTTAATGGTGGATTATATTTAGCCTAACGGCAACAGCTAGGATTTGGTCGTGTTTTGGCGGTTTTAGTAACTCAGTCCGCCAAGCTGATAAAATCCTACCATTCGTTTTTTTACAACCCTTGGGGGATTTAATGGACAACATCGAACAACGCGTTAAGAAAATCGTCGCTGAGCAATTGGGCGTCGCAGAAGCAGATATCAAGAATGAATCTTCTTTTGTGAATGACTTGGGCGCTGACTCTCTTGACACTGTTGAGCTTGTAATGGCTTTGGAAGATGAATTCGGAATTGAAATTCCGGATGAAGAAGCTGAAAAGATCACTACAGTTCAGCTTGCGATTGATTTCGCTACATCTAAAGCTCAGGGTTAATTCCCTAACTTAGTTAAGACTAGTTATTACTGTGTCAGCATCAAATGGCCGACGCCGGGTTGTAGTTACCGGCCTAGGTCTTATCTCACCTGTCGGAAATACAGTTGATGTAGCTTGGTCTAATTTGCTCGCGGGCAAATCAGGCATCGCTACTATCACTAAGTTCGACCACACTCCGCTAAGCGTTCATTTCGCTGGAGAGGTGAAAGATTTTAATGTCGAAGAATATGTTTCTGCCAAAGAAGCGCGCCATATGGATACCTTTATCCATTACGGTATCGCTGCCGGCTCCCAAGCCATCCGCGACAGTGGCATTCAGGTTACAGAAGAAAATGCGGAACGCATTGGAGTAATGGTGGGCTCCGGTATTGGTGGTCTGCCGATGATCGAAGCAACCGGAGCGGAATTATTGGCTCGTGGTCCTCGTCGTATCTCCCCTTTCTTTGTGCCTGGCTCCATCATTAATATGATTTCCGGTCACCTAAGCATCTTGTTTGGCCTTAAGGGTCCAAATATCGCTGCGGTGACAGCTTGCACGACAGGTTTACATAGTATTGGCTTAGCAGCACGCTTAATCCAGTATGGCGATGCGGATGTTATGGTGGCTGGTGGTGCTGAGTCCACTATCTCTGCCTTAGGCGTAGGTGGGTTTGCTTCTGCCCGAGCTCTATCTACTCGCAATGATGATCCCGCAACCGCTTCACGCCCTTGGGATATAGATCGTGATGGTTTTGTTCTGGGCGAAGGCTCTGGCGTGGTTGTTCTTGAAGAATACGAGCATGCAAAAGCGCGCGGCGCTAAGATTTACTGCGAGCTACTTGGCTTTGGTATGAGTGGTGATGCGTACCACATGACCGCCCCAAATATGGACGGCCCACGCCGTTGTATGTTAAATGCAATGCGTGATGCTAGCTTAAATGCAGATCAAATTCAGTACATCAATGCCCATGGAACTTCTACACCTTTGGGTGACAAGAATGAAACTGGAGCCATTAAAGCTGCTTTAGGTGATCATGCCAAAAAGACTTTAATTAACTCCACCAAATCCATGACTGGTCACCTTTTGGGTGGCGCAGGCGGTTTGGAATCGGTTTTCACTATTCTGGCTTTACATAACCAGAAATCCCCACCAACGATTAATATCTTTAATCAAGATCCTGAGTGTGATTTGGACTACTGCGCCAACACTGCTAGGGACGTAAAGATTGATCATGCCGTTAAAAATAATTTCGGCTTTGGGGGTACTAACGGCACCTTAATTTTTGGTAAGCTAACCTAATATTCTTTGCATTTTCCATTTGTTGGTTTTTACCAAGTAGGTCGATAGCGTGATGAAAAAGTACTTTTTTACAATTCTGGCTATTTTTAGTCTTGCCCATTTTTCACTTGCTCCTCTGGCGTCTGCTCAGAGCCCTCGCGTGACTATTCCAGATTTTGCGGATTTAGTGGAGCGGGCCAGTCCTGCGGTCGTCAATATTCGTACTACCGAAAAGGTTGCCGTACAACAGGCGCAGGGTGGGATACCAGGTATTCCAGAAGATCAAGCGGAGTTCTTCCGCCGCTTCTTTGGCGTTCCTATCCCTGGTATGCCGAACGCCCCAAAACAGGCTCAGCCAAATCCAAGCAAGCCTCAAGAGGCTGATCGTGGAGTTGGTTCCGGATTTATCATTGACTCCAATGGACTCATCCTCACAAATGCACACGTTGTAGAGGGCGCAACAACAATCTATGTGACTTTGACGGACAAGCGAGAGTTCAAAGCTAAGTTATTGGGAATGGATAAGCGTACTGACGTTGCAGTTGTCAAAATTGATGCACGTGAGTTGCCTAAGTTGCCTTTAGGGGATTCTTCCAGGGTTAGAGTGGGCGAATGGGTTTTGGCGATTGGCTCTCCATTTGGTTTGGAAAATACGGTAACCGCTGGCATTGTTTCCGCTAAGAGTCGGGATACTGGCGATTATTTACCCTTTATTCAAACTGATGTTGCCGTTAATCCTGGCAATTCAGGTGGCCCCTTATTAAATACTGCTGGCCAGGTTATTGGTATTAATTCCCAAATTTTTAGCCGTTCGGGTGGTTATATGGGCATCTCTTTTGCCATTCCTATTGATGAGGCAATCCGCGTGGCCGATCAACTGCGTACTAATGGAAGGATGACTCGTGGGCGTATTGGGGTTGCGTTAGGGGATATGACAAAAGAAGTTGCTGAAAGCTTGGGATTAGGCAAGCCTCGGGGTGCTTATGTCCGGAATGTAGAGCCTAGTGGGCCGGCTGCAATTGCTGGTATTGAGCCTGGAGATGTCATTCTGAGCTTTAATGGCCATGAAATTTCTAAGCCCACAGATTTGCCCAGGGTAGTCGGCGAAACACGCCCGGGTGCTGTAGCAACAGTTCAGGTTTGGCGTAAGGGCGCTGCTCGGGATATTGCTGTGGCCGTGGCTGATACAGAATCAGCCCAAGGCATGGTAAAGAAGGCTGAGGCAGCAAGTCCGAACGGCGGTAGTACAAATGCTTTTGGCGTGACCGTTTCTGAGCCCTCAGATGCCCGTAAAAAGGAATTAAATATACGAGGTGGTGTTGAGGTTATTGGCTTGGGAGATGGCTCTTTGGCGCGTTCTGGAGTTCGTCCAGGAGATGTCATCATTCGAGTTGCTGATGTGGATATCTCAGGTGTAAAGCAGTTTGAGTCTGTAGTGAAAGGCTTGGATACTAATAAAGCCGTGCCAGTCTTTGTCCGCCGTGCTGATAGCACCCTTGTGATTCCGATTAAGCCTAAATAAAGAGTAAAGAGCAAAATAAGCCCCAATTTGGGTATTTCATGGGCTCAGGCGCAGATCGGGCGCCACCCATTACAATCCCCTTAAGACGACTTTTTGCAGCGCATCATTGTGGTGCGTTCTGACAAGGCGTTTTTTGAATGACCTAATAAGACGCTATGGATTTAATCCGCAATTTTTCTATCATCGCCCACATCGATCACGGCAAATCTACGCTTGCCGATCGCATTATTCAACTATGTGGTGGCCTCTCGGATCGCGAGATGGAGGCCCAAGTTCTTGATTCAATGGATATCGAACGTGAGCGTGGCATCACTATTAAAGCGCAAACAGCCGCGCTCAATTACAAAGCCAAAGATGGCAAGATTTATCACATCAATTTAATTGACACCCCTGGACATGTGGATTTTTCATACGAGGTAAGTCGCTCTTTATCTGCATGTGAAGGCGCCTTGTTGGTGGTGGATGCAAGTCAAGGAGTTGAGGCTCAAACGGTTGCTAACTGCTACATGGCTCTTGAATTGGGTGTTGAGGTTGTACCAGTTCTCAATAAGATTGATTTGCCCCAGGCTGATCCAGAGCGCGCCAAAAAAGAAATTGAAGATGTGATTGGTATTGATGCATCTGACGCGGTGACTTGTTCAGCCAAGACAGGTTTGGGTGTTGCAGAAGTTATTGAGGAGATGATTGCTCGCGTGCCCGCGCCAAAAGGTAGTGCAACCGATCCATTGCAAGCCTTGATTATTGATTCGTGGTTTGACAACTACGTGGGTGTTGTGATGTTGGTGCGTGTTGTAAACGGCACCTTAAAGCCCAAAGAAAAAATTACTTTAATGGCAAATGGCTCAAGCCATTTAGTCGAACATGTTGGTGTGTTTAGTCCTAAGTCTATTGATCGTCCAGAATTATCTGCTGGCCAAGTGGGCTTTGTGATTGCCGGCATTAAAGAATTAAAAGCTGCCAAGGTGGGTGATACGGTCACGCATTCTCCTGGACAGCAAGGCCGAATTCCTGCTACTGAACCGCTTCCTGGCTTTAAAGAGGTTAAGCCCCAAGTCTTTGCTGGACTATACCCGGTTGAGGCTAGTGAATATGATCAATTGCGCGAATCTTTGGAGAAGCTTCAATTAAACGACGCCTCTCTGTTGTATGAGCCAGAGGTATCGCAAGCTCTTGGTTTTGGATTCCGATGTGGATTCTTAGGCCTGCTGCACATGGAGATTGTGCAAGAGCGTTTAGAGCGTCAATACGGCATGAATCTCATCACTACCGCTCCAACGGTGGTGTATCAAGTAGAGCAATCCGATGGCTCGATCTTATCGGTAGATAACCCATCGAAGATGCCAGAGGCCAGCAAGATCAATACTATTCTTGAGCCTATCGTGACAGTCAACCTATATATGCCACAAGAGTATGTGGGTGCGATTATTACTCTGTGTGTTGGTAAGCGCGGCATTCAAATGGATATGAATTATCTCGGGCGCCAAGTCAAGCTCACTTATGAGTTGCCTATGGCTGAGATTGTTTTGGACTTCTTTGACAAAATGAAATCCATTTCACGCGGCTATGCATCGATGGACTACGAGTTCAAAGAATATCGTCCGGCAGATGTTGTGAAGGTAGATATCTTAATTAACGGTGAGCGCGTAGATGCTTTATCAGTGATCGTACATCGCAGCAACAGCCAGCATCGTGGTCGTGAAGTGGTTGCAAAAATGCGCGGCATTATTCCTCGCCAAATGTTCGATGTTGCCATTCAGGCGGCAATTGGTAGCAATATCGTTGCTCGCGAAAATGTGAAGGCACTTCGTAAGAACGTATTAGCAAAATGCTATGGCGGCGATATTTCTCGCAAACGTAAATTACTAGAAAAGCAAAAAGAAGGTAAGAAGCGTATGAAGCAGGTGGGTAATGTGGAAATTCCACAAGAAGCCTTTTTAGCAATTTTGCAGGTAGATGATTAATGAATTTCGCTCTAATCCTTTTTGTTTTGGTGATTGTGTCTGGAATTGCATGGATTGCTGACAGATTTCACTTTGCACCACAAAGGCGTTTAGCTGGCATCGAACGCATGCCTCTATGGCTTGAGTACACGGCCGGGTTTTTTCCAGTGATTTGCGCAGTATTTGTGCTTCGTTCATTTATTGTGGAGCCTTTTAAGATTCCATCTGGATCGATGATTCCTACATTGCAAATTGGCGATTTCATTTTGGTAAATAAATTTACCTATGGCATTCGTTTACCAGTAATCAATCAGAAGGTTATTGATTTAGGTTCGCCTAAGCGTGGGGATGTGGTGGTATTTCGTTATCCCCGCGATGAATCGGTTGATTACATTAAACGGATTGTGGGGTTGCCAGGTGATGTCATTGAATATCAAAATAAGCGTCTGACGATCAATGGTCAGCCACTGAAATACATGGGTGGGGAATCTTATCTAGATCCTGAGAATATGCGTTATGCCAAGGAATTTACTGAGACATTTCCGGTGGATCTTGGTGGTAATCAACATGAGATCTTGAATGACCCTGATCGCCCAGCAACCAATTTTCCAAGCGAGCGCTTTCCTGGTGCTGAGAATTGTCAGTACCAAGCCACAGGTTTAACTTGTACGATTCCTGCAGGGCATTATTTTGCGATGGGTGATAACCGCGATAACAGTGCGGACTCACGTTATTGGGGATTTGTGCCAGATAAAAATATCGTAGGTAAAGCATTTTTTGTTTGGTTAAACCTAGGCTCATTGAGCCGTATTGGTGGCTTTCAGTAATTTTATGAATGCCCGCGCAGTCATCGAGACCGCACCACTCCAGGCGCGACTTGGATACACATTCAAGAAGATTGAGCTTTTAAATCAAGCGTTGACCCACCGTAGTCATAGCAAGAAGAATAATGAGCGTTTAGAGTTTTTAGGTGACTCCATTTTGAATTGCGTTGTCGCAGAAATGCTCTATGAACGTTATTCCGATTTAGATGAAGGCGATCTCTCACGGGTTCGCGCTAATCTGGTTAAGCAACAAGCTCTCTATGAAATTGCTCAGACCCTATTTCTATCGGACTATTTACGATTAGGTGAAGGTGAATTAAAAAGTGGCGGCTTTCGTCGCCCGTCTATTTTGGCTGACACACTCGAGGCGGTAACTGGCGCCATCTTTTTGGATGCGGGTTTTGATGCTGCTAAGACTTGTCTGCGTAACCTTTACTCAATCATCTTGGCAAATGTCGATCCCAAGACTTTGGGTAAAGATGACAAGACTTTATTGCAAGAGTGTTTGCAGGGCTATCAATTGCCCTTGCCAACTTATAACGTTACAGGCACAAGTGGCGCTGCGCATAACCAACAATTTGAAGTGGAATGCCTTATTCCCAGCTTAAAAGTAGCAGTCAAGGGTGAGGGAGCTTCTCGACGTGCCGCAGAACAAGCTGCAGCTAAACTTGCGTTGATAGCGGTGCCAAAGGCTTTACCCCAAGAATTACGCAAACCCAAAAAAACCCGGTCGGCTAAGAAGAAGGCAGCAAAAAAAGAGACGACCGAAGAGCAGTTAAATCTTAAGCTGAAGGGCTAATCGTGTTTAGATGCGGCACTATCGCCATTGTCGGGCGTCCCAATATGGGCAAATCAACATTATTGAATGCTTTGGTTGGGCAGAAGATTAGCATTACTTCTCGCAAGGCTCAAACAACGCGCCACCGTATTCTGGGAATCCAGAACCGTGAAGAAGCTCAGTTTATTTTTATTGATACGCCAGGTTTTCAGACGCGGCTAGTAAATACCTTAAACAAGGCCTTAAATCGCACTGTCACCACGGCATTGCAAGATGTCAATGTAGCGTGTTTTGTGGTTGAGGCGGGTTACTTTGGAGAAGACGATAAGAAGGTTCTTCGCTTGCTGCCAAATGATTTGCCAGTTGTCTTGGTATTAAACAAATTGGATTTATTTAATAGCCGTTTTCAGACGCCATCCGAACGTGACCAAGCTTTACTCAATTTCATGAAGGAAATGAGTCAGCCTTGGAGTGAATTGGGTGGTCATGAGGATCAAAATCAATGCGAGTTTGCTGAAATCGTTCCCATGAGCGCAAAGAGTCCTGGTGATATCCAAAGACTTTTGGATGTTTTAGAGGGGTATCTTCCAGAAGCTGAGGCTGTCTATGACGGGGATACCATAACCGATCGTAGCGAGCGCTTCTTGGCCGCTGAGATCTTGCGCGAAAAAGTATTTCGTTTTACGGGCGAAGAGTTGCCCTATACCAGTAGTGTCGTTATTGATCAGTTTAAGATGGATGGCAAGATGCGTCGTATTGCAGCTACTATTTTGGTCGATCGCGACAGTCATAAAGCCATGATTATTGGGCAGAAGGGCGAGCGTCTGAAAAAGATCTCTACCGATGCACGCATTGATATGGAAAAGCTATTTGATGGCAAAGTCTTTTTAGAAACTTGGGTCAAAGTCAAGCGCGGTTGGGCTGATGATCGCGCGGAACTTCGGGCGCAAGGCCTAGAATAAAAATCTATGGCCTCGATTCGTGTTGCTGACGAACCTGCTTTTGTATTGCACAGTATTCCCTATAAAGAGACCAGCTTAATTCTGGATGTCTTTACGCGGCAGCATGGCCGTATGGCTTTGATTGCGAAGGGGGCAAAACGCCCTCACTCTGTATTGCGACCAGTTCTACAACGCTTTCAGCCTTTATTGGTCTCTTGGAGCGGTAAATCTGAACTGCGTACCCTTACTAAATCAGAGTGGGTTGGAGGTACTCCGTCTTTGGTTGGCGATGCACTGCTATGTGGTTTTTATCTGAATGAATTGCTTGTCAAGTTTTTGGCTCGTGAGGATGAATATGAGCGCTTGTATGATCATTACACAGACACTATCTCGGCACTATCAAATTTAGAGTTTTCATCCAAAGGCCTGGAAGAAATCTTACGGCCTTTTGAGTTAACGCTATTGCAAGAAACAGGCTATGCAGCTGCCTTAGACCGCTGTGTTGAAACAAATGCCGCCCCTCTGGCGCAAGAGAAATATGTGTATCAACCAGAGCGTGGCGTAAGGCCAGTTCAGTTTGATGATCCCGGGCATTGGCCTGTTCTCAGTGGACGCTCTTTGCTGGCCATTGCTATTGGCGACTTCTCGGATTTAGAAACGCTTTCAGAGAGTAAGCAACTTATGCGTTTTCTTTTGGGGCTACATCTTCAAGACCAAGTTTTAACTACACGCCAGATTTTGATTGATCTTAAGAAAATCTAGTAATCTAGCGTGATGAGCACCTTCCCCGCCCTTGAACTTGGTATTAATATCGACCACGTCGCCACCTTACGAAATGCTCGGGGAACGGTTTATCCAGATCCCTTAAAAGCTGCGCGGCTAGCAGAGGAAGCTGGTGCAGATTTGATTACTTTGCATTTGCGTGAAGATCGACGCCATATCAAAGACGCAGATTTGTTGGCCTTACGCCCATTAATTCAGACTCGCATGAATTTGGAATGTGCAGTAACCCCTGAAATGCTCAACATTGCTTGCCAAGTAAAACCACATGATGTTTGCCTTGTGCCGGAAAAGCGCGCAGAGGTCACTACTGAGGGTGGGTTGGATGTCATTGGATATTTTGATGCAGTCAAAGCAGCGACTGCACAATTAAAAGATGCAGGTATTCGGGTATCGCTTTTTATTGATCCTGAAGAAAATCAAATTCAGGCAGCTAAAGATGTGGGTGCTACGGTCATTGAACTTCACACTGGAAAATACGCGGATCTTTCTGGGGCTGAGCAAAAAATTGAGCTTGAACGTATTAGGCGAGCTGCCAAATTTGGTAAAAGTATCGGCTTAAGAGTTAATGCAGGTCATGGTCTGCATGAGGGAAATGTCATTCCAGTTGCGGGCATCGCCGAGTTATCTGAACTTAATATTGGGCACGCCATTGTGGCTGAGGCCTTATTTAAGGGTTGGCAAAAGGCGATTGCTGATATGAGGGCTTTGATGGATCAAGGTCGAGCGCAAATATCTCGCGCTACTGAGGTTTAATCAAATGATTATCGGTATCGGTACGGATATTTTGCAGATGGATCGTTTAGTGGCTGCCTATGACCGCACAAAAGGTCGTTTGGCAGAGAGGGTGCTAGGGCCAGATGAGCTGATCATTTTTCAACAGCGCCTTAATAGAAATCACCAGCGTGGAATGGCCTTCTTGGCAACACGTTTTGCCGCAAAAGAAGCTTTTTCAAAAGCGATCGGTTTAGGAATGAGAATGCCAATGACTTGGCGCTCTTTACAGACGCTGAATGAGCCTAGTGGCAAGCCAGTGACGAGTTACTTGGGCGCGCTTGCTCAATTTATGGAAGAGCGCCAATGGACAGCGCATGTAACGGTGAGTGATGAGCAGAATATGGCGATTGCACACGTTATTGTGAGTCAGAAGTAAGCGTTACTAATCTAGCAAAATTTAATATCAAAAATTACGGGGTATAGATGAGCCAAAGCATGATGAGTCCAGGTCCAGTTACTTTAGATGTTGTTGGTCTTGAATTAAATTCAGAAGATCGTCGCCGTATTTTGGACCCCCTAACGGGTGGCGTCATATTATTCGGTAGAAATTTTGCGAGTCGAAAACAACTTACTCAGTTAACCGCAGCAATTAAGAACCTACGTCCAGATGTTTTAATTTCGATTGATCATGAAGGCGGGCGCGTCCAACGTTGTCGTCAGGATGGCTTTACCCATTTACCTGCGATGCGTAAATTGGGTGACTTATGGTCGGCAAAAAATAAATCCGTACACAACGCAGAATCTGCTGCTCAGGCTATGGCTGCAGCCACTGCTTGTGGTTATGTGCTTGCAGCTGAATTGCGTGCTTGTGGGGTAGATTTTAGTTTTACTCCTGTGTTGGATTTAGATTTTGGTCGAAGTGCGGTAATTGGCGATCGATCTTTTAGCGGCGACCCACAAATTGTTTTTGCGTTGGCTAAAAGTCTTAATGAAGGTTTGCGTTTAGCTGGTATGGCGAACTGTGGAAAACACTTTCCTGGTCATGGCTGGGCAGAGGCAGATTCACATGTAGCCATTCCGGTTGATGAGCGTTCGCTTAAACAAATCCTGGGTAATGATGCCAAGCCCTATGAATGGCTGGATTTAAGTTTGGCAGCGGTGATGCCTGCACATGTTATCTACCCCAAGGTGGATAAGCAGCCTGCAGGTTTTTCAAAAATTTGGCTGCAGCAAATTTTACGCAATGAGCTGGGGTTTGAGGGAGTGATTTTTAGTGATGACCTTTCAATGGAGGGTGCTAGTGTTGCGGGTTCGGTAGTGAAGGGAGCTCAATTAGCGCTCAATGCGGGGTGCGACGCTGTGCTGATTTGCAATCGTCCAGATTTGGCCGATCAATTACTTTCCAAGTTGAAAGTTTCAAAACCTAAAAAAGCAGAATCTCAAATGCGTTTAAACCGCTTAATGCCAAAAAGCCCTGCTTTGCCATGGGAAGATTTGCATTCTGAAGCTGAATATCAACATGCAAAATTACTTTTAAAGAAATTGAAGTTAATTTAAATCGATGTGTAGAGGTGAAGTGTGAATCCAGAAAAAGCTGCTGAAACCGTGGAGAAGGATTCTGAATTCCAGCCCCATGTAAAAAAGGCGATCACCATTTCTATATTGGCCATGGTGTTGGCTTTTGCCACATTGGGTTCGACCAAAACAACAAAGTCAGTATCGGTTGGGAATATACAAATATCGAATACTAATACGATTTATGAATTCCGTATTTTGAGGCAATTGGTCATGAGCACCTCAATAGATTTTTTAAATAGCGAAGTAGAGCGGCTTGAGGTTGGCCAAGACAAAAGGGCCGCCTCCGAACATCTGAAATCTATTCATGGGGCAATTGATCATTATCAACAGGAGATTCAGAGTCTTGAATCGGATTCAAGTCGCGATGATAGCAAGCAAGATCTACAGGTTAAATTAAACGATCTTAAAGCGCAGGTTCAGATATCCAAGGCTAAAAATGAATGGTTTGAATACGCCGAGGTGATTTTGCAAATTGCGATTGTTTTTGTATCTGCCTCGATCGTAGCGGCTGGCACCATTCTTTTTTGGAGCGGTATTGCTTTGGGTGTGTTGGGCACTATCATCACTTTAAATGGCTATCTCTTATTTTTCTCATAGAGATAGCTGGATGACTTTGAAAACAAAAAAGCCCGGAAAACCGGGCTTTTTACATCGGAAAACGGCTGATTGAGATTTGCTGATTAGTTAGCGCGACTACGGTATTCACCTGTACGAGTGTCGATTTCAATTTTGTCGCCAGTATTGCAGAAAAGAGGAACTTGTAATTCATAACCGGTTGCCAATTTTGCATTCTTTAATACTTTTCCAGAGCTGGTATCGCCTTTAACTGCTGGCTCTGTGTAAATGATTTCACGAACTAAGGAGTTTGGCATTGCAACTGAAAGCGCTTTACCTTCGTAAAACACAACTTCACATGGCATACCTTCTTCGAGGTAGTGGAGTGCGTCACCCATAAACTCAGACTCAACTTCATACTGGTTGTAATCTGAATCCATAAACACATACATTGGGTCAGCGAAATATGAATAGGTGCATTCTTTCTTATCCAAAATCACAACATCAAACTTGTCATCAGCCTTAAAAACACCTTCATTAGGTGCGCCTGTTAACAAGTTCTTAAATTTCATTTTGACAACGGAAGAGTTACGGCCTGAGCGGCTGTATTCGGCTTTCAAAACGACCATGGCATCGGTGCCGATCATTACTACGTTACCAACGCGGAGTTCTTGTGCTGTTTTCATCTTGCTATTCCTGGGTGCAGAGTAGTTTTTCTGCGGTTTTAATCAAAGACAGCATTGTAACCGCCCATGGGGCTTTTCAGGGGGTGCTAGGCCACAAACTGCAATAAACGCGCTGCTAAGCCACCATCAGCCTGTTTTTTTAATAAATCCACCTTCCAGGCTTGGCTATGCTTTTCCCATGCGTCTAAGTCACCCATCCATTGGTTAGGCATTTCCCAGTTCATAGCCCTGATGCAGGCATTTTTAAGATCTTGGTCAGCGGTTTCTAGGTAAAGATCTAAAAATGCCGCTAATTTGACTTCATGGGCTCGATCTTCCTGAGGGTAGATATGCCAAAGAAAGGGTTTCCCGGCCAATTGCGCTCGTACAAATGAGTCTTCTCCACGCACGATATTGAAATCGCATTGGGATAGCAACCAGTCATATTCATCTTGAGAGACAAAAGGAATCGAGTGCAAAGTAATGGATGGCGGAAGATCGATTTGCTGACCTGTATGCGCCCCTAATAACTCAGCGTGCCCATGCGTCAATAAGATATCAAAATCTTCACCTAATGAGCCCAAGTCTTTAAGCCATTTTCGTAGCGGGGCTCCTGGGTAGCAAAAGACGCTTATCCGCTTTGTATGTGGCCTTAACTTGGCCCAAGTCACATTAAAGTCCTGAGGCATCTCTTGAAACTGTGGCGGTACTGGGTCAACCAAGATGCCACCTACGTTTTCCTGAAAACCCGGGAAGAAGAAGTATTTGGGAAGGCCATGAGCTTGCGGCGATGCCTTGGCGTGAAAGTCTATGATCCAAGGCTCAGCGCTGAGATATTCGAGATCAATGATGATGGGTTGCTTGGTAGAAGTCAGTAGGGTGCCAAGATAGCGCTCTGGAAGTTTGCATCCGAAAGCCTCAATGACTACGTCGGGAACGTCGACTGGATGGCGAGCATTGCTGAAGCTTGCTTCCCAAGGCTGGAGATCAATTTTCGATTTAATTGATTCCTTCACTCCAGAAGCGAGTAAATTAAGCACTGGCAGATCATCGCAAAATATGCGCACATCTTGGCCGTGAAGACTTGATAAGCTTCTAGCTAGACGCCAGCAAACCCCGGCATCCCCATAGTTATCTACGATTTGGCAGAAAATATCCCAACGCATGAGCAATTCGCTTTTTGAAACCCTTCAGCAGGACGTTAAACGGCTCCCCGGTCTGCCGGGGGTATATCGCTTTTTTGATGAGGCTGGGCTAATTTTGTATGTTGGCAAAGCGCGTAATCTCAAAAAACGGGTATCTAGTTATTTTCAACGCACACAGCTATCACCGCGCATTGAATTAATGGTGGGCAAAATCGCCCGCTATGAAACAACGGTAACACGGACTGAGGCTGAAGCTTTAATTCTTGAGAACAATCTCATTAAAGAATTGGCGCCCCCGTTCAATATTTTATTTAGAGATGACAAGTCTTATCCTTATGTGATGTTGTCGGGACACCAGTTTCCGAGACTAGCCTCATACCGAGGTAAAGTGGATAAACGTAATCATTATTTCGGCCCTTTTCCAAATTCTTGGGCGGTTCGCAATAGTATCCAAATCCTGCAAAAAGTATTTCGATTGAGAACTTGCGAGGATTCGGTATTTAAGAATCGCAGTCGCCCATGTCTACTTCACCAAATTCACCGTTGTAGCGCTCCTTGTGTGGGGCGGCTTAGTGTTGAGCAGTATGGTCAAGACGTTGCTCAAGCTACCCGTTTTTTGCAAGGCGATCATGGACGCGTGCTATCTGAGCTAGAAAAAGAAATGCAGTCTCATAGCGAGGCGATGGAATTTGAAATGGCGGCGGTATTGCGTGATCGCATTGCCGATCTCTCGAGCGTCTTACAGCAACAGTCAATGGATACTGTTGCGGAAGGCGAGGGTGATGTTGATGTGATTGCAGTAGCGCAGATGGAGGGAATGGTATGCGTCAACCTAGCAATGATCCGTGGCGGACGTCACTTGGGCGATAGAGCCTATTTTCCTAAAGGTTTGCGCTTGGCATCTGGAGAATTACCTCCCCCCACTGAAATTCTGGAGGCTTTTATTCAGCAACATTATTTGGATGATGCTGCTGAAGAGGGGAAAGCAGGTTCGAGCTTTATACCGCCGATATTAATTTTGAATCATGCCTTACAGGCCGCTGCCGATGATGGGCTAACTCTAAGTGAGCATCCGCCAGAAGACCTTCATAATCTCCTCAATACTCAAGCTGGAAGAAAAATTACTTTTTTACATCAGCCTCAAGGGCAAAGGCGCCGTTGGCTATCTATGGCAGAGGGCAATGCCAAGATCGCTTTGACAAAACGACTAGTGGAAACTGGTGGTCAATTGGCTAGGGCGCGCGCTCTTGCTGACATTCTGGGCTTGGAATTGGAGAGTCTTGAGCAATTACGAATTGAATGTTTTGATATTAGCCATACTTCAGGCGAGGCAACTCAAGCCTCTTGTGTGGTCTATGCAAAAAATGCCATGCAATCTAGCGAATATCGCCGCTTTAATATCACCGATATAACCCCTGGAGATGATTACGCAGCTATGCGGCAAGTCTTGCAAAGACGTTATGCCAACTTTCAAGAATTACCTTTAGAAAAAATACCTCAGGTTATTTTGATTGATGGAGGCAAGGGTCAAGTTGAAATGGTCAGACAAGTTCTTTCTGAATTTGGTATGGATATAGGTTTGATTGTTGGCGTTGCCAAAGGGGAAGGTCGTAAAGTGGGTTTAGAAACGCTACTTTTTGCTGACGGCCGTAAATCTTTGGAGCTTGGAATTGATAGTGCTGCACTGCTTTTGGTTGCGCAGATACGAGATGAGGCTCATCGCTTTGCCATTACCGGTATGAGAGCTAAACGCGCCAAGGCTAGAACGGTATCTCGTCTGGAGGAGATTGAGGGCATTGGCGCTAAAAGACGTCAGAAGTTGTTGGCCCGCTTTGGGGGGCTGAGGGGGGTAGTTAATGCCAGCATTGAGGAGATTGCTGGAGTGGATGGAATTTCAATTTCCCTTGCCGAGCAAATTTATCGTCAACTCCATTGATTCCTGAAATAGTGCGAGCTAATATCCAAGTGGCCTTCCTTCGTTTATGCTTATGCTATGCCATTTAACTTGCCGATAGCCTTGACCTGGTTGCGCGTAGCCGCAATCCCCTTGTTAGTGGCAATTTTTTATCTGCCAAATGATTGGCTTTCCTCATGGGATAAAAATCTCTTCGCCACTATTGTTTTTATATTTGCGGCAGTAACGGATTGGCTAGACGGGTTTTTAGCTCGTCGTATGAAGCAAGAGTCTGCTTTTGGTCAGTTTCTAGATCCTGTTGCTGACAAGTTAATCGTAGCAGCCTCACTTCTTGTTTTATTAAACATGGATCGCGTCCAAGTATGGGTAGCCTTAGTCATTATTGGTCGTGAAATTACTATTTCAGCACTTCGGGAGTGGATGGCTTTACTGGGTGCTGGTAAAAGCGTAGCAGTGCACATGGTTGGCAAGCTCAAAACAACTGCGCAATTGGTTGCGATCCCATTTTTATTGCTAAATGACACCTTATTTGGCTGGTTGAATTGCGCAAGAGTAGGTACTTGGTTGATCTGGATTGCTGCCTTCTTAACCCTTTGGTCTATGTTTTATTACATGAAGAAGGCGTTGCCTCAGATTTCTGGCAGGACGGACTAAGTCGTTAAAACCCATGCTGGATATAGCTTTGATGGTTATTTGAATTGGGTAGCTTGTTTTTTTCTGCAGGAATAATGCGTTCTTTAAAATAGTTTGTTAAACTATCGCCCTGTTACGCGGGAATAGCTCAGCTGGTAGAGCGATACCTTGCCAAGGTATAGGTCGGGAGTTCGAACCTCCTTTCCCGCTCCAAGTTCGATGGGAAGCCCTTAGGGCTTCCCATTTTTGATTTCAGATGTGGCGCGTTGGCCGAGTGGTTAGGCAGGAGCCTGCAAAGCTTCGTACGGGGGTTCGATTCCCTCACGCGCCTCCAGGTTTATTTGATGATTTGGGTGTATGGCATAAAATACTTTCAATTAATGTAAGTATTAGAGTTCAAATCAAATAAGCAGAGCGCACATATGACTCAGTTCAAAAGAATAAATTTAGCCTTAACTTCAGTTTTCTTGACTGCACTTCTCTGCGCTTGCGCCACCTCTGGTGATTCACCAACAGGCACGCCTGAAGAAGTTCAGGAAGTGCAGACTCAGCTTTTAGGGGATATGCCTTTACCTCAAGGCGCGCGTCTCGACGGCAGTCAATCTATCATTATTGGTGGTGGAGATTCATGGGTTGGGCGTGCGGTTGTCAATGCCTTGCAAGGCGCTACGGATGTATATGCTTTTTTCCAATCGGAATATCCAAAAGCTGGCTGGAATACAGTAAGTGCTATTAAAGCTAAAACAAGTATTTTGGTTTTTACTAAAGGTGATAGAACCGCCACCATTGAAATTCATGATGGCTCACTTGGTGGCCCTAAATCAGTGATCACCATTACTTCCTCCCCAAAAAATGCAAATGTCATTTCACCGATGAGGAAGTAAGGTTCGCAATATCAAATTTGTAGTGAAATAAAAAAGGCCTCAATTGAGGCCTTTTTTGATGAGTACTTAGGGCTACAGGCCCTCAGCTCTGATCAGGCCAACAGCTTGTCCTTCAACGGCAAAGTTGGTTTGACGATCGTTTACAAGAATATTTTTAAAGTCTGGGTTTTCTGCTTGCAGTTCAATCACCATACCGTTAGGCGTGTTCTTTTGGTGCCAGCGTTTTACAGTCACTTCATCATCTAAGCGGGCAACCACGATGTCGCCATTGCGTACCTCAGTAGTTTTCCGAACGGCCAAATAATCGCCGTCCAAAATTCCTGCATCACGCATGCTCATACCTTTTACTTTTAGTAAGTAGTCTGCACCTTTGCTAAAGAGACTTGGGTCAATTGGAACCTGTTTCTCTATATGTTCAACAGCCATGATTGGTGAACCTGCTGCAACACGCCCAATCAAAGGAAGGGTGAGTTGTTGTAATGCACCGGATGGCAAAGACATCTGACGATATTTATTTGGATTGTGGGCTTGATTGAAGCGATTCGGAATGCGAATACCGCGCGAGGTTCCTGGCGTCAGTTCGATATAACCCTTTTTCGCAAGTGCACGTAGATGCTCTTCAGCGGCATTCGCAGACGCAAATCCCAGTTGATTGGCAATCTCCGCTCGGGTGGGTGGCAAGCCGCTCTCCTCAATAGCTTTAGTAATCAACCCCAAAATTTCCTGCTGACGAGGGGTAAGCTTGGGGAGGGCAGTCAGCTCCTCGAGAAAATCAACTGTATTTATGTCCATACTGGGATTGTATACAGCACTATTTGATAATTCAAGAAGTTTAGAGGGGATAATGGGGTATGAGTTCAAATCTAAAAAGCACGGAAAAAGTCCCTTATGTTTTGGTACTGGGGATGGGCGGCACCATAGCAGGATTGGCGCCCAACCCAGATGAAAACTTACTCAAATATCAAGCTGGGCAGGTGGGCGTGGGAACTTTATTGGCCCATATTGAGTCTGCAGTGCCTGATGGTGTGAAGCTGGTTTCTCAGCAGGTAGTGAATATCAATAGCCGTAACCTCTCTGAGTCGCTATTAAGCTTGCTGGGTAAAACTATTAAAGATTCGCTTGCTAATCCAGATGTCTTGGGAATCGTAATTACCCATGGAACGGATACGATTGAAGAAACAGGCATTTTTTTGCAGCTGACTTGTGGCAAATATGCTCAAGATTTAGGCAAGAGGGTGGTTATAACGGGCGCCATGCTTCCCGCAAACGCTCCTAACGCTGATGGACCCTCCAATTTACTAGATGCCATTAGGTGGACTTCAACCCCTATAGATAATTGCCCAGGGGGCATATTTGCAGTGATGGATGGCAGAGGTTGTATGGCTATGGATTTAGCAAAGCGCCATGGCACAGCTTTAAATGCACCCCTGCAAAGCTCCCCAAGCAGCTCAGTGGGCTTAATTAATCCCTCTTGGTTATCGGGCGTTAAGGCGGTTGAAGCAGTCTGGACCGAGGACTTGCCGATTCCTGGAGAGGGTGAGTGGCCTTGGGTGGAAATTTTGACCAGTCATGCGGGTGCACGATCTGAAACTATTATTCAGTGGCTAGGCAGCAAGGTCAATGGACTGGTAATTGCGGGAACAGGCATGGGGGGATTTCATGATGCTTGGAAGGCCCCCTTGGATCGGGCTATCTCCCAAGGTATAGCCCTTGTACGAACAAGTAGAACTGGTTCTGGTTCAACACGCCCTGATATTCCAGAAAAAGACCTGGCGGGATGTATGGCGTCGGGCACTCTTTCTGCCCCTAGGGCCAGAATTGCCCTCCAACTGTCTCTAAATGCCGCAAAACAGTCAAACATAGTAGGTAAACCCCTGACTTGGCAGGATTTTTTTGCTAGAATAGCGGACTTACCTGAAATCAGGTGAGCGTTGTAAAAACGGCAGCAAAAGTGTTGTATGTTGTACCTACAATTTGTTACTACCTTGTCACACTGGCGCTAACTTCAACAACCATCGGAAGTTAGCAAGACGCCCAGGTGATTTAATCCTTAAGGAGTGTTAGATGCGTCATTATGAAATCGTCTTTATCGTCCATCCGGACCAAAGCGAGCAAGTACCGGCAATGATTGACCGCTACAAAGCTACATTGGCAGCTGCAGGCGGAAAAGTTCACCGCATTGAAGATTGGGGTCGTCGTCAGATGGCTTATATGATCGACAAGCTTGCTAAAGCACATTACGTTTGCATGAACATTGAGTGCGACCAGAAAACTCTGGAAGAGCTCGAGCATGCGTTCAAATTTAACGATGCTGTTTTGCGTCACCTCATCATCAAGACTAAGAAAGCTGCAACAGAGCCTTCAATCATGATGAAAGAAGTGCAACGTGAAGAAGCGCGCAAATCAGCTCAAACCGAAGCTCCTGTAGCAGCGGCTTAAGTTAATAAATTTGAAGAGGAATACAAAGACTAGAGAACGTATCAGAGTGGCGGAGCGGCGTTGAATCATTTCACCCTAACTGCATTCTTGGTAACTAAAGACGCGATTCGATTTACACCTGCAGGAGTACCTGTGATGCATTGCCAGCTAGAACATACGGGCGAAGCAAACGAGGTAGGAGTGGCAAGGAAAATTCAGATGAGTGTTGAAGCCATTGCAATTGGCCCGATACAAAAGGGTTTAGAGCAAATGGATTTAGGAACTAAGGCAGTGTTTGAAGGATTTTTGGCACCCAAGACCCTGCGTAATCAAAGACTTGTTTTCCATATTACCCATATTCAATTGAAAAATTAAAGAGGAAATCATCATGGCGTTTGGAAAGAAACCCGATTTCAAAAAGAAACCAGCTCAGAACCCATTGTTCAAGCGTAAGCGTTATTGCCGTTTCACCGTTGCTGGTGTTGAACAGATCGACTACAAAGATGTCGATACATTGAAGGACTTCATTGGCGAAAACGCTAAGATCACTCCTGCTCGTTTGACAGGCACAAAAGCTAAGTATCAGCGTCAGTTAGACACCGCTATCAAGCGTGCTCGTTTCCTGGCTCTATTGCCATTCTCTGACCAACACAAGAAATAATTGGGAGCCCTCAATGCAAATCATTCTTTTAGAAAAAGTAACAAACCTGGGCAACCTTGGCGATGTAGTTCGCGTTAAAGACGGTTACGCTCGCAATTTCTTAATTCCGCAACGCAAAGCTCGTCGTGCGACTCAAACAGCAATTGCTGATTTTGCAGTTCGTCGTGCTGAGTTAGAAAAGCTTGCTGCTGAGAAATTGGCTGCTGCTGAAGCAATCGGCACTAAGCTCAAAGACTTGGTTCTCGAAATCGGTCAAAAAGCTGGTGTTGACGGTCGTTTGTTTGGTTCCGTAACCAATCATGACATCGCTGACGCTTTAAAAGCAAAAGGTTTTGTAATTGAAAAATCTTCTGTTCGTTTGCCTACTGGCCCATTAAAAATGGTTGGTGATCACCCTGTGGCAGTTGCTGTTCATACTGACGTAGTGGCTGATATCACTGTCCGTGTTGTTGGCGAACAAGCTTAGTTTAAATCTGTAAACTAGCCTCATGGCTGAATCCCGTTCACGTTCCGTTACGCTGAATCCTGGCATGACGGGATCTGGGGATGCAGTCGTGCAGGCTTTAAAAGTTCCGCCGCATTCAGTAGAGGCCGAGCAATCTTTGCTCGGCGGTCTATTGATAGACAACGCTGCCTGGGATCGTCTCGGTGGAGTATTAACCGATAAAGATTTTTATCGTCCTGAACATGCTTTGATCTATAAGGTCATTCAGCGTTTAGTTGGCGACAATCATCCGGCAGACGTCATTACCGTTCATGAAGCCGTTAAGTCTGAACAAGGGGGTGATTTAGTTGGCATTGATTACCTTAACTCATTAGCGCAAAGCACGCCAAGTGCCGCAAACATTAAAGGCTATGCCGATATCGTTCGCGATCGCAGTATTCTGCGTCGTTTAATTGAAGTTTCAGACAATATTGTCAATTCAGCATTTGTTCCTGAAGGCCGGTCTGTCAGAACGCTTTTAGATGAAGCTGAGTCACGTATTTTGCAAATTGGAGAAGAGGGTAGTCGCAAAGCAGATTACCTTGAGATCGAACCGCTATTAAGAACAGTTGTTGCTCGTATTGATGAGCTCTATAACCGTCAAGGTGGCAGCGACATCACGGGCATTGCAACGGGTTTTATTGATTTAGATAAACAGACTAGCGGCTTGCAAAAAGGCGACCTAGTCATTGTTGCTGGACGTCCATCTATGGGTAAAGCACAGCCTTTGGATGCAAAAGTTAAAACGGTCGATGGTTGGAAGTTAATGGGTGACTTACGCTTTGGTGATCGCCTTGCTTCGGTGGATGGTCAGCACTCTATGGTAGCTGGCATATACCCCCAAGGCATTAAGCAGATATATAAAGTCACCTTTTCTGACGGTCGTCAAGCCGAGTGCTGCGATGAGCACCTATGGCGCGTAATGTATCGCGATTGGTCTGAGCCACGCATCATTCATACTGCTCGCTTAATGGAAATGCTGCAGTGTGTTCGGTATAAGAACAGATTGTGGATTGATCCTGTATCCGGAGATTTTGGCCACTCGAATGCATTGCCTATTAACCCATGGGTTCTGGGTGCATTATTGGGTGACGGAACTTTGGCTCTATCTCATAGTAGCGTCATGTTCTCCACTAAGTCTCCTGACCTAGTAGAGCGTATGAATGCGCTTGCTGGCTATGAAATGGAGTTGGTTCACGCCAATGCATACGACTGGAGATTGGTTTCTAAGGCGAGAATCGCTGCCAATGGGCAGCGCCACTCAGTTCCAAACAATTATTTTAGATCCGCATTACAAGACTTAGGCGTTCTGGGCTGCAGAAGCTTCGATAAATACATTCCTGCTACATATCTTGAGGCGAATAAGGCTTCTCGTCTCGCATTGTTCCAGGGTCTGATGGATACCGATGGCTGGATTGAGAAGTGGGGCTCTATTCGTTTTTGTACTGCTAGCAAGCAATTGTCGGAAGATGTTGCATCTTTGGCTAGATCATTGGGCGGCTTTTGCTCAATGGCGCACAAGCAGTCGAGCTATACCTATCAGGGGGAAAAGAAGCAGGGTCGTATATCTTATGTATTAAATATGAGCTTTGGTCCAGGCTTCCAGGCTTTTACTATTCCTGAAAAGAGGGAAAGATTAAGGGCTACTTGGGATCGCCAGCGCAGACTTACATTTACTAGTATTGAGCCCTCCAGAATGACTGAGGCGCAATGTATTTCAGTGAGCCATCCTCAAAGAACATATATAACGAATAACTATGTTGTTACTCACAACACGGCATTCGCGCTAAACATTGCTGAGAACGTTGCTCTTGCCGAAGGATTACCAGTCGTTGTCTTCTCAATGGAGATGTCCGGCGAGCAATTGGCCGCCCGTTTATTAGGCTCTGTAGGGCGCGTAGACCAAGGTCGTATGCGCACTGGAAAATTACAAGATGACGAGTGGCCGCGTGTCACCGATGCGATTGCCCGTTTAAGCAATACCCAAATCTTGATTGATGAAACTGGTGCCTTGTCTAGCTTGGAATTGCGCGCGAGAGCACGCCGTATCGCCAGAAACTTTGGCGGCACGCTTGGTCTTGTTGTGATTGATTACTTGCAGTTGATGAGTGGCTCTGGCTCTGAGAATAGAGCTACTGAAATTTCTGAGATTTCTCGTTCATTAAAGTCGCTTGCAAAAGAATTACAGTGTCCAGTAGTGGCTTTGTCACAGTTAAATCGCGGTCTTGAGCAACGCCCCAATAAACGCCCCATCATGTCAGACTTGCGTGAGTCGGGCGCGATCGAGCAGGATGCTGACTTAATTATGTTTATTTATCGTGATGAGGTTTATCACCCTGATACCACCACCGATAAAGGTATGGCAGAAATTATTATTGGTAAGCAGCGTAACGGTCCTATTGGCACCGTGCGCCTTAGCTGGCAAGGACCATATACCAAGTTTGATAATTTGGCGATGGGCTCAGTTGGTTATTCTTCTGGTGGGTATGAGCCTTTCTAGTCAGATTTTCTTATCCACTAGCCTGATCCATTAAGCAAAAAGCCTCGCAATTGAACTTACCCACAAAAGTTGGATAGTTTAACTGCGAGGCTTTTTTAATTGATGCGATAAGGTTAATTATTTCCCGCTCTCACATTTCTTGATGGATGCTGCTTTTGCAGCACCATAAAGAGGTTTACCATCTTTGCTAACTGCCTTAGCTTCGCAGCCCGCATCTGCAGGAGCTCCACCCATACATTTTTTAATGGAGGCTTCTTTTGCAGCGCCATAAAGCGGCTTACCATCTTTGCTAACCGCCTTAGCTTCACATGCTGCTTGGTCCGCAAAAGCATAAGTGGGAAGCGCAAAACTGAGTGCAATACTTAAAGCGATGATGATTTTCTTCATGCTGATTTCTCCTAAGTGATTGAATGAACTGCTGTTACGGCTTCTTGCTACAGGTAAAAATAGTTAACTCTGAATCGGGCTCTACTTGAGTATTGCATTCTGAGGGGCTACTGGTGCTGGGAAACCTGCGGCCGATAATGATTCGCTCATTACAAGATTTGCAGTGAAATACACTTGCCAGTAGTGTTCATTTTTGCAATAGGGGCGTACTGCTAATACTGGGCCCACTAGATTGAATTCTAGAATATTAACTTCAACGCAAGGCTCATTCAAGACATTGGGAATTTGAGCGACCTTTTCACGTACAAGTTCCATGGCGGCAATTTGATTGGTGGAGCTGGATAATTGACACTTGAGATCTACACGTCGATAGGGTGTATTGCTATAGTTCTGGATTGTGTCACCCAAAATTTTTGTATTGCCAATCATGGTGGCAATATTGTCAGAGGTAAATAATGTTGATGAAAACAGTCCAATTTCTTTTACGGATCCCGTAACTCCTCCAGCGGTAATCGTGTCGCCTACCTTGAAAGGGCGCAGCACTATGATAAAAATACCCGCAGCAAAATTTGATAGCAATCCGGCCCAGGCAGCACCAATAGCCACGCCGGCTGTGGCAATTAATGCGGCAAAGCTAGTAGTTTGAATGCCAAAGTTACCCAGAATACCAATCACCAAAAGGATGTTGAGGGTCACAGAAATTACGGAATGGGCATAGCGAAGAATCGTTGAATCAATTTTTTGGCGTTCTAAGCCAATCCGAATGATGCGCAAAGTAATGCCAATGAGCCATCGACCAACCAGCCAGATGGCTATTGCAGCCAAAATCTTCAGGCCAACATCAGTGGCTACAGTAACCAATACATCCTGTAGATGGTCAATATCAATATTCTTCATAGGTAATTCCTAAGTGTATTAAATTCTAAAACTTATAAATCTTATTATTTCTGATTAATTCCGTCCAGGATATTAGCTTGGGAGGTAATAATTAGCTATTCTTGCTGAGTGGCTTATATCTTGGAGTCCAAGAAGCAAGCTCTTGAAGGGCGACTCTACAGATAGGCCTCTAAGTTTTCATGCGGATTTACTGAGTTGCCAATCTTCTAGCCTCAGTAAATCTAGAGGCCCAGTAAGGGGTTTCAATTTGATCTAATCTGACAGTTCCACCGCTACTTGGGGCATGGACAAATCTGCCTTGGCCTACATAAATGCCGGCATGAGAATATTTATCGCCAGTGGTATTAAAAAAGACTAAGTCGCCTGGAGCGGGCGGCTGATTATCAATACTTTTGCCTTTGTTACTCATGGCATCAATTGTGCGCGGTAGTTTGATGCTCGCCGCCTTGTAGTACACGTATCCAATGAGACCGCTGCAATCGAAACCTGCTTTTGGATTATTTCCGCCATATCGATAGGGCACCCCGACTAAACCTACGGCCGCAATAGAAATATCTTCAGTGCCTACACTGGTATCTTGCTTGAATTGAGCAACTTTTGACGCATTAGAGCGCGTACTAAAACTACTGCATCCCGATAGGATAAGGAGGTAGCAAATAAAAATGCCACACCCTACTAGGGTGCGGCATGAAAAGTTTTGCTTAAAGCGCGTCAGCTGCATGATCCGCAAGCCGTGAACGTTCTCCACGCGCCAGCGTCACGTGACCACCATGACGCCAGCCCTTGAAGCGATCCACAACGTAAGTAAGTCCTGATGAGCCCTCCGTTAAGTAAGGGGTGTCAATCTGGGCTATGTTACCTAAGCAAATAATTTTCGTTCCTGGACCTGCACGGGTAACCAAAGTTTTCATTTGCTTAGGGGTTAAATTTTGAGCTTCATCAATGATGACAAATTTACTGACGAAAGTTCGTCCGCGCATGAAGTTCATACTCTTTACTTTGATGCGTGAGCGAATCAGCTCTTGAGTTGCTGCACGACCCCATTCTCCAGCACCATCATCATTGCGTTGGAGTACTTCTAGGTTGTCATCAAATGCCCCCATCCAGGGCTGCATTTTTTCTTCCTCGGTGCCTGGTAAGAAACCAATATCCTCTCCAACTGGAACAGTTGCACGGGTAATGATGATTTCGTTATAGCGTTTGCTATCCAATACTTGCTCTAGTCCAGCAGCTAGCGCCAATAAGGTTTTCCCAGTTCCAGCCTGACCAAGTAATGTAATGAAATCCACCTCAGGATTCATGAGCAAGTTCATGGCAAAGTTTTGTTCGCGATTTCTGGCTGTTACACCCCACACATTATTTTTTTGATGTGAGAAGTCTCTCAATGTCTGTAAGAGTGCGGTTTTCCCGTTAATCTCTTTTACTTGGGCATAGAAAGGGGTTGAGCCATCAGGATTTTCTTGATACACAAATTGATTAACCATCATGCTTGCAACGCTTGGGCCTGTGACTCTATAAAACATGGTGCCTGTTTTTGGGTCGGCCCAGCTTTCCATAGATTTGCCATGTTTAGGCCAAAAGTCTGCTGGTAGACTCAGTACGCCCGAATACATTAAGTCACGATCCTCTAAGACTTGATCGTTAAAGTAATCTTCCGCGGGTAAGCCCAGAGCGCGTGCCTTAATTCGCATATTGATATCCTTGGATACCAATACCACTTCTTGACCTTTGCGAGTTTTCTGCAATTCACTAACTACTGCCAGGATCAGGTTGTCGCCCTTGCCTTCAGGTAGGCCTTCTGGTAGCGCCTGGGTAGTTAATTTGGTCTGAAAGAACAGGCGACCGGAGACGTCTTGGTTGCCAAGTTTATTTAGTGGAATGCCCTCATCAAGAGTGCCGCTTGTGCCAGCAACGAGATGATCTAAAGATCTGCTGACGGTACGCGCGTTGCGAGCAACTTCTGTCATTCCTTTTTTGTGATTGTCCAACTCTTCAAGAGTAGTCATCGGCAAAAATAGATCATGCTCAGAAAAACGGAAGAGCGAGCTAGGATCGTGCATTAATACATTGGTATCTAGAACAAACAGACTCGGTGGACCCGTGCGAATAATGCGTTTTGGTTTATCGGGGATGACCGAGGCTTTCATTTCACTTTTCCCTGCGCGTGCAGCAGGGCGATCACCTTTGATTTTCTCCAGAGCTAGCTCAGCAGCAGATAAGTCTTCCTCAATGTCATTGGTCCATTTATGCGCAAGAGTTTCCATTACCACTGGCTTTGCTTGAGTGGGGCGTTTCTTTAAATCAGGAGTATCTTTGCGACTCAATTTCACATGATCAGCGATTTGAGTTGGAATGGGGGGCAATGGCATACGACTCTCCTAAAAGAAAAAACCGTCAAGCAGATTGCTTTGACGGTTTATTGCGAAACGGGTTGCAAAATGATCTGCGAAGCTACTGGGGTCGATCAATGAGCCTGTCGTTAGATTGTCAGGCTGCTGATCCAAACGGATTGTTTGATTTTCCCGTCGTTTACGGTGCATATGCCTTAACTTTACCCCAAAATTTGGGCTTTGCAAGCACCCAAGATTAAATTTATAAAAATTAATCTATTTCTTGTGCGGCTTGTAATACTTCTGTCACATGGCCGGTAACCTTGAGCCCACGCCATTCTTTAGCAAGCTTTCCAGAGGAGTCAAAAAGGAAGGTACTGCGCTCTACACCGCGCACTTGTTTTCCATACATATTTTTCAATTTCATTACACCAAAGAGCTGGCATAGTTTTTCTTCGGTATCAGCTACCAATTCAAATGGAAGCTCTAGCTTGCTGCGAAAGTTGTCATGAGATTTCAGGCTATCCCTTGAGACTCCTACTACCAAGACGTTAGCTTTGGTAAAGGCTTCAATGTTGTCTCGGAACTCCCCAGATTCAGCCGTGCAACCAGGGGTCATATCTTTTGGGTAGAAATATAAAACCAATTTTTTGCCGTTGGCTGAAGCTGGGGAAAATGTAAGACCTGATGTGGCGGGAATTTCGCACTGAGGCATAGGTTGGCCGATAGCTACTGTCATGATCATCCTTCTATTTAAGTAATTGTCTCTAAGTTTTAATTATTATTGTGCTGCTAATTTTGCTGCCTAATGATTTTGAATGATTAATTCACCACTTCGATTGGGAATTTCACCCCAAGTCACTGGAAGTACGGCTATTTTATCGAGTTGCTTGGTAGCCGCCCAGGATTGATGAAGTTCTGCCATGGTAACCAGATCATGCCCTTGATTTAGCCAGCCAGCGAGCAGTTGCTCGAAAGCAGGAAGAAGCTTTTGACCTTCTAGTTCAGCATGCAGGGTAAAGACCTGATCATTGGGATTGCTTTGAGTAATTTCTAATAATTTCTTTACCGCCACAAACTCATCCGCCCCATCAATGCCAATTAATTCATCGAAGGTGGGGAGGGTGGTCGGGTACTGGACATGCTTGGCTTTACCTGAAGGCAATGCAAAGCGGTAAGGTATTAAATTGGGCTCGGCCCTGCCATCTGAAGAGTATTGAATACCCCACTGATCAAGCTGCTCAAATGCCGCCTCATTCATCTGCCAACCGGCAGCTCCATAAGTTGTGGGGGCATGCCCAAAGATCTCGATAAATCGATCCCAGCTCTTTTGCATTTGGGCTTTGGTCCAGACTGGATCACGACTGCGAACGGCATCTTGCCAGGCAACATGATCCCATGTATGAATACCCGTCTCATGTCCCGCTAAATCTATTGCACGCATTTCAGCCGCAGCCTTTTTTCCGATATCTGGGCCGGGTAGGAGGACGCCATAGAGTAAGGTTTTGATGCCGTAATGCTCTACCACTGAGGTGCGGCTAACTTTCTTTAAAAAGCCAGGGCGAAAAACCCGTTTGAGTGCCCAACCTGTGTGATCCGGTCCTAGGCTAAATAAGAAGGTCCCCTTAAGCCCAAATCGCTCGAGTGTACGAGCAAGGTTTGGAACGCCTTCTTTGGTGCCGCGTAAGGTATCAACATCTACCTTGAGAGCAATTTTTGCCATGTACCCCTGTGCTTATTCTTTATCTACTAAATGACGTGCTTTTTCAACATCTTGACGATAAGCCTCAAAGATATTCTTCAGAGCATCTGACATGTTTGTAGTTGGCTTCCAACCTAACTCAGCCATTGTGTTGTCGATAGCTGGCACACGGTTTTGTACGTCTTGATAGCCTTCACCGTAGTAAGCGCCAGAAGTGGTTTCAACAATACTGACTTCATTGGCTGTTTTTGCATACTCGGGAATGCTTCTGGCAATCTCCAGCATTTGATTGGCAAGCTCACGAACTGAATGATTGTTCTTTGGGTTGCCGATATTGTAAATTTTGCCGTTAGCAATATCATCTTTATTGGCAATAATATGCATCAGTGCATCAATACCATCGTCGATATAAGTGAAAGCGCGTTTCTGTGCGCCACCATCTACCAAGTTAATGGGTTCGCCACGAACAATGTGACCTAAGAATTGCGTTACTACGCGGGAAGATCCTTCCTTTGGTGTGTAGATGCTATCCAAGCCTGGGCCAATCCAGTTAAATGGACGGAAGAGTGTGAAGCGAAGACCTTCCATTCCATAACCCCAAATGACACGATCCATCAATTGTTTTGAACACGCATAAATCCAGCGTGGTTTATTAATGGGGCCGTAAACCATTTTGGAGTTAGCGGGATCAAATTCCGCGTCTTCACACATGCCATAGACTTCAGATGTAGACGGAAATACTAAATGCTTTTTGTATTTAACAGCAGAGCGAACGATTGGAAGATTGGCTTCGAAATCGAGCTCAAATACTTTCAATGGTTGCTGTACATAAGTAGCAGGAGTAGCAATTGCTACCAAAGGTAGAATCACGTCACATTTGCGAATGTGATATTCCACCCACTCTTTATTAATTGTGATGTCGCCTTCAAAGAAGTGCATGCGTGGATGATTTACTAAATCTCCCAGGCGATCATTTTGCATATCCATCCCGTAGACATGCCAGTCGGTTGTCTCAAGAATGCGCTTGGAAAGGTGATGGCCAATAAATCCATTGACGCCAAGTATGAGTACTTTTTTCATCTTTACTACCTTTATTAATCTAATCTGTTTTTACTGCCAGGCTTGCCGCTAATTTTTTATGCTACCTAGTCGTTTGCCGGAAACCAATCCAGAATTTCTATTGCCTGATGGTCTCCGCAAATACCGAATACCCGATTATCAACCAGTTGGATGCCTGAAGTCTCAAGATCGAGATTCCCTGGAAACGGCCCTTTTAGACTCGTCCGAGCCACAATCATCCTTTGCCCTTGGTGGTCTGTAAAAGCGCCCGGATAAGGGGGTGCAACTGCCCTAACGAGGTTATGTACCTGTAAGGCGGTTTGATTCCAATGAATTCGGCCGTCTTCTGGTTTGCGACCCCCAAAATAACTTCCTTTTTCCAATTCATTGGGTTTCCTGGGGACTCGCCCCAAAAGTAGCTCTGGTAGCGCCTTAGTGAGGGCTTCTACGGCTGCTTTACTGACTTTGCCGAAAACCTCAGTAGCGGTTTCATCGAGATCAATTTTTACTGCAGATTGCTCAACGATATCGCCGGCATCTGGCTTGGATTCCATTACGTGTAAGGTTGCGCCCGTCTCGATCTCGCCATGCAAGATAGCCCAATTTACGGGTGCTCTGCCGCGATATTTGGGTAGAAGTGAGCCATGCATATTGAGTGCGGCAATTTTGGCGCAAGCGAGAACTTCCGCTGGAATCATATGGCGGTAATAGAAAGAGAAGAGGTAGTCAGGCGCTATCTGTTGCAGTTTGGGAATAAGGGTGGATAACTCCTTTGCACTAGGGGTAATGTAAGGGATTTTTCTCTCTTGGCAAAGCTTGGCAACACTACCAAACCAAACATTCTCCTTGGGGTCATCCTCATGGGTAACTACCAGGTCCACCTTGATACCCGCCTCAAGCAGGGTCTTGAGGCAATGAATGCCTACATCGTGATAAGCAAAGACGACTGCGTGCAATTACTTTTTCTCTAAAACAGCTTGCACAACATAGCGGGGACGTTCTCTGATTTGCTGATAGATGCGACCAATATATTCGCCGAGCAAACCAAGTCCAAAGAGCATGACGCCAATTAAGAAAAACGTTAGGGCAAAAAGGGTAAATACACCTTCTACTTCAGCACCCAATACGAAGCGGCGTACAAGCAGGTAAATAAAGAGGCTGCCAGCAGCCATAGATAAGAGCATTCCTAAGATGGAGAAGATCTGCAAGGGCATTACCGAGAAGCCGGTAACCAAATCAAAGTTCAGGCGAATCAGTTGGTAAAGACTGTATTTAGATTCGCCCGCAAATCGTTCTTCATGCTTTACGGCGATCTCGGTTGGGTTGGCTGCAAAGGTGTAAGCAAGCGCTGGTATGAAAGTGTTGCTTTCATTGCATTGGCGCACTAAGTCAACAATACGACGGCTATAGCCGCGCAGCATGCAGCCTTGATCGGTCATTGTGATGCGGGTAATGCGTTCACGCAAGTTGTTCATGGCGCGTGAAGCCCACCTTCTAAAAAGGCTGTCTTGTCGGTTCGAGCGAATCGTCCCAACGTAATCATGACCTTTGAGTAGCTCGCAAGTAAGTGCGTCAATTTCTTCTGGTGGATTTTGTAAGTCTGCATCAAGCGTAATGATGTAATCGCCACGAGCATATTCAAAACCAGCCATGATAGCCATGTGCTGTCCAAAGTTGCTATGAAACAACACCACGCGGGTGACGTCTGGGCGTAGTTCTACTTGCCTGGCCAAGATTCCTGCGGATCGATCCTTGCTGCCATCATTGATAAAAACGACTTCATAGCCAATATTGCGCTTGGCGGCGACCTCATCTAACGCAGGATAGAGGCGATCAAAAAGGGCTTGGAGACCATCCTCCTCGTTGTAAACGGGGATGACGATACTAAGTTGGGGGTTGTTGCCTTGGGTAGCTAAATTCGCTGTCATCCTGCAATTTTGCCTGATCTTGGCTTTTGACCTAATTTTGGGGGATTTCTTAGCTTTTAGCGTGTTTTTTAAGAATTCCGACTAAGGCTTTAGATATCCGACTAATGTCTTCGTCTGCCATTCCTGGAAAGAGTGGAAGGGTCATGATGGAGCGTCCTATGCGCTCGGCTATGGGGGTGTCTTGGGTTTGATAACCAAGGTTTTGATATAAGGTGAACCCAGTAATTGCAGGATAGTGCACTCCAGTTCCGATGCCTAAGTCTTTTAGTTCAGTCATGACTTGTGCACGATTTACATTGAGCTGTTCAAGTGGCGGTACCACTTGAAACATATGCCAGTTGCTATCAATAAAATTTTCAACAGGTAATTCAAGTTTGAGATGCTCAATGCCAGCAATCTTTATCTCATTGCGTATAGCATCGAAATATTGGCGAGCTAAAGAGGTTCTGCGTGCCTGAAAAGAGGGTAATTGCTTAAGTTGATGCAGGCCAATAACCGCATTGACATCAGTGAGATTGTCTTTGCCTCCAAGGATGTCAACATCCATTCCATCAATACCTTGACGGGTG
>Ga0316232_1000159_pt1 | contig 114556 bp, 94 predicted proteins | sample TBHtaG_FD_206006 | JGI IMG/M metagenome (GOLD analysis project Ga0316232, IMG submission 206006) | Freshwater microbial communities from Trout Bog Lake, Wisconsin, USA - TBH18025_13 | ecosystem: Environmental > Aquatic > Freshwater > Lake > Hypolimnion/Profundal zone | place: USA: Wisconsin...
GCGAAAGATTTCGATGTGGACGGCGTGCTCTGCGGGCACATCCACACCTCGTCGGTCCGGACGATCGGGGGCGTCGAGTATTTCAACACCGGCGACTGGGTCGAGAGCTGCACCGCCATCGTGGAACACTACGACGGAACCATGCAGCTCCTCCGCCCGGAAACCGCCGCGCCCGCCTCGGAAATATCGGACAGCGACGCGCCAGTCCTCGATGCGCCCTTCCCCTGCCCCACGCGGGGCTGAACCCTGGAGGGAGACGTTGATATGGTAAAAAAATTCCCCTGCAACGCTGCGTGTGGTATGGTGGATCCATGCCGACAGTTCTGCGCATCGGATCTTTCCGTTTTCACTTCTACACCGACGAGGGAAGCGAGCCCCCGCATATCCATGTCCGGACGCCTGACGGAGACTGCAAGTTCTGGCTGGAACCTTCCATTTTCCTCGCAAGCAACCGGGGCGTAAGATCGCATGACCTGCGACAGATCGAACGTCTCGTTTTTGAAAATCAACAAGAACTCAAAAAAGCATATTATGAACGCTATCCTCGCTGAACCACCGATTTCCTTGGAACCAGCCGCTGTCCGTGCTTGGACCGAAGGAAGAACAATATATATCGAACTGCATGACGGACGCTTCGTCGGGTTTCCCGCCGACCGTTTCCGCCGCCTATCTGCGGCCACGGAGCAACAGTTGAAGCAAGTTGAAGTCGAAGTGAATGGTTTTGCGCTGCGCTGGGAGGAATTGGATGAGGATATCACAGTGCCAGGAATTCTTGCCGGTCGCTTCGAGCTTCCTCCAAAATAAATCTGCCAACGAGCTCGTCAGTTAATCGCTGGCCGTGGGCTGTTTCGATGAGCGACGATTTGACATTCCACCGCTCAGGCACAGGGCCTGCTGGCAGAAGAGCAGGCCGAGCGCCTTCGCTCTCCTTTCGTGCGCTCAACGTCTTTCCCAAGGTGTCCGCTCGCTAGAGCGTTTTCTATTTATTTTGTCGCGTCATGTGGTAGAGTTTGCAAATGCAAACATACAGCATGGATTTACGGGAACGGATCGTGGCGGCCAGAGAGCGAGGTCACAGTGCGCAGGAAGTCGCGAGCCTCTTCTCGGTTTCCAAGCGCAGCGTGGAACGTTACTGGAAGCTGCACCGCAACACCGGGAGTCTGGCTCCGCGCCAGAGGGGCGGCTACCGGCGCTCGCGTTTGGAAAAGCACGATGCCACGCTTCGACGCTGGATCAAAGAGCAGGCCGATCTCACCCTGAGCCAGCTCCAGGAACGCATCGCGGCGGACCTGGGTGTCAGCCTTGGGATCACCGCTCTCTGGCACCGCCTGGAACGGCTGGGCTTGAGCTATAAAAAAAACTCTGCGCGCCGCCGAGCAAGACCGCCCCGACATCCGGACCGCCAGAAAGAGGTGGCGAAGCTGGCAGGAAAACTGGGACATCGGGCGTCTCGTCTTTCTGGATGAGACGGGGCTCAACACCAAGATGACCAGACTCTACGGGCGGGCCGAGGTGGGAGCGCGCTGCCTGGGTTGTGTGCCCCACGGTCACTGGAGCACGGCGACCTTCATTGCGGCTTTGCGCCATGACCGGATCAGCGCCCCTCTGCTCATTGACGCTCCCATGGATGGGGCCATGTTCTTGGCTTATGCCGAGCGAATCCTGGCTCCCGAGCTCCGCCGAGGGGAAATCGTCATCTGCGACAACCTCTCTTCCCATAAAGTCAAAAGCGTGAAAGGCATTATCCAGGATTGCGGCGCACAACTCCTCTATCTGCCCGCTTACAGCCCGGATTTCAACCCCATCGAAATGGCTTTCTCAAAACTCAAGGCTTTCTTGCGCCAATCTGCCCAAAGAACTTTCCTTGGCCTGCAAGGAGCTTTGGCTCAGGCCTTGGATTCATTCACCTCTTCTCACTGTAGGAACTTCTTTCAGCATGCCAACTATGCGTCTAATTAAATAGAAAATGCTCTAGGAGCCGGCCCGCGATCCGGCCGGCACCGGAATTTCCAACCGTCCCTATGCCGGACAGCGCAGCTCATCGGGCGCGCAGGAGCAGCATGGGCACGCTGATGCTGTGCTGGACTTTGATGGCGGTCGTCCCGAGGACGAGGTCGGCCATGAACTGGTGACCGTGGGTGCTCATGGCCACGAGGTCGGGCCGGTTCTGCTGCACCCAGTTCACGATCTCCTTGACCGGCTCACCGTAGGCGAGGACGGCCTCGCAGACCAGGCCGGCGGCCTCATATTCGGCGCGGACGCGGTCAAGGTAGGCCTGGTCTTCGCGTACCTCCTCGTCGGCGGCTTCCGGGCCGAGGAATTTGGCGGGCACGCCGGTGGCCACGTGGAGGAGAACAACCCGGCTGCCAAGCCGCAGGGCCAGCGGCTTGATGTGGTCGAGGATGGCCTGGTCGGTCGGGGTGGTATCGAGGGTGACGAGGATGGTCGGATACATGGGAGGGTTCTGGGTTGGTTGATGTTAACCGCCGGAAAGGATTCGCCAAGCTTCGTGAAGAGATTCTGGGAGGCTGTAAATGGCCATGGCGGTGATGAGGAAAGTGCTGCCCCAGCCAAGAGCGCGCAGGAACCAGCCATTGGCCCAGGGACCCATGACGCGGCGCGACGACGTGAAGTAGAGCAGCGGAAACATGGCGAAGGGCAGGATCAGGCAAAGGAGGACCTGGCTCAGGTTGACCAGGTCGGTGACGCTTCCGTTGCCGCGGATGCTGATGATCCAGATGGCCGGCACCACGGCGAGGAGCCGCGAGATCATCCGCCGGATCCAGGGGCGGATGCGCCAGTTCATGAAGCCCTCCATGACAACCTGGCCGGCGAGCGTTCCGGTGATGGTGCTGCTTTGCCCGCTGGCCAGCAGCGCCACGGCGAAGAGCGTGCTGGCCACCGTGGTCCCCAGCAGGGGCGCCAGCGTCAGGTGCGCGATGCGGATCCAATCGCTGTCCGGGCTGAAATGCACAACCCCGCCGCCGGCCACGGTGACGCTCTCCTTCCCGTAAAAGACCGTCGCCGCGAGAACGAGGATGGCCGCGTTGATAAGAAAGGCGATGCCTAGGGCAGCCGCCGTGTCGATGGTGTTGAAGCGGATGGCGTGCCGGATGGAATGCTCGTCACGCGCCACCTTGCGTGTCTGCACCAGCGCGGAATGCAGGAACAGGTTGTGCGGCATCACCGTCGCCCCGATCATCCCGATGGCCACCACGAGCATCCCGGCCTGCGCGAAGTTCGGGCTGACCAGCGCCCGCCCCATTTCCAAAAAATCCGGCTGCGTCTGCGGCAGCGCGAAGATTTCGATGCCGTAACACACCGCGATCGTCGCCACGAATACCGCCACCACCGCCTCGATCAGCCTCATGCCGAGCCCCTGCAACGCGAGCAGGAGCAGCACGTCGAAGGCCGTGATGACGATCGCCCAAGCCATCGGGATGTGGAAGAGGAGATTCAAGGCCACGGCGCTGCCGAGAGATTCGGCAAGGTCGGTGGCGGCGATGGCCAGCTCCATCGCCAGCCAGTTCGGCCACCGGGTCCAGCGCGGGAGAAAATCGCGGCAGCATTGCGCGAGGTCCCGGCCGGCCACCACGCCGAGCCGGGCGGAAATCACCTGCAGGATCACGGCCATGAAGCTCGCCAGCGCGACCACCCAGAGCAGGCCGTATTTGAACTGCGCGCCGCCGGCCAGATCGGTGCCCCAGTTGCCGGGATCCATATACCCGACGCTGACCAGGATGGCCGGGCCGGTGAAGGCGAACCACTGGCGCAAAAACCCGGCTTTGCGGTGCGGCACCCTCACGCTCGAATGGACCTCCTCGAGCGACCGGCGGGAACCGGCAGGAGCCGCCGCCGCCCGCCTTTTCCAGGCATCGGTTTCGGTGGTGGCGTTCTCGCTGTCGGGTTTCATCGGTGGTATGTCGGGCTTCCCGGAGGGGCGGGGCCCCTCCGAATGTAGCTCATGCTACAACATGGGGCGCACGCTAAACCCCGGAAGGGAATGTTGTCAATGGCCATTATTTTTCGGAGAATGCCCCATGGCCTTGAAAAAAAAGAAGCCGGGCGCACCCGCGAACGGGCCGGAGACGGCGTCCTACCAGCAGCAGACGCGCCTGCAGCACGCCCAGGAGCGGGCGCAGGATTACGTGGAGGCGATCGCGGACCTGATCGCCGGCCGCGGGGAGGCGCGCGCGACGGATCTCGCGAAGTCGCTCGGGGTGACGCACGTGACGGTGATCCGCACGGTCCAGCGGCTGCAGCGCGAGGGCCTGGTCACCACGCAGCCCTACCGCTCGATTTTTCTCACCGGTTCCGGGCGAAAGCTCGCGGGAAAAGCCCGGGCCCGGCACGAAAAGGTGGTGGCCTTTCTCGAGGCGCTCGGCGTCCCGCCGTCCACCGCGCGGGCGGACGCCGAGGGCATCGAACACCATGTGAGCGCGGAGACGCTCGGGGCGATGGAGAAATTTCTGCGCGCGGGGCCGGAAAAAAACGGCGCCCGTGATGCCGCGGGCCGGCCTACTTCGTCCCCGTCGCGAGCAGAGTCTGGAAATGCGGCGCCTCGGGATCCCTCGACACGATCGACGACCGGACCTTCGAAAAGCCGGCCTTTTTGAGCATCTGGTGGAGTTCGATCTCGACGAACCCCAGCCAGACATGGGCGTAAAGCTCGCGGGCCTGATCGAAAGCGTGGCTGGCGAGATCGAGGATCACGATCCGGCCTCCGGGTTTCAAAGCCCGGTTCGCCGCCGCCAGGGCGCGGGGAGGATTCGGCACATGGTGGAGGACCTGGCTGAAAACCACGAGGTCCACGGACTTCGGTCCGACGGGCGGATCCTCGACATCCCCGAGCCGGTATTCGATGTTCCGGAACCCGTGGTCGCGCGCCAGCCCCGAGCCGAACTCGACCATCTTCTCGGAGTTGTCGATCGCGATCACCTTTTTTGCCGCCGGTGCCAGGAGCTGCGCCAGCGTCCCCTCGCCCGCCCCCATGTCGGCGATCACCATCGGCGGCAGAAGCCCGAGGAGCGCGTGGGAAAGCGCCTGCCAGGAACGCCCGGGCACATAGACACGCCCGAAGCGCCCGGCCAGCTTGTTGAAATATTCCGCGGCGCGGTCCTTGCGTTTCCGCATGGCCAGCGCCAGCGCCGCGAGGTCGCGCGAGGCCTCGCCCACATCGGTCCGGGCACGCTCCAGAATCCCGGCCACCATGCCGTCCGCGCTTTCTTTCGCGGAATAAAAAATATTTTTCCCGACCCGGCGGTCGGCGGCGAGCCCCTCGCGCTTGAGCTGGCCGAGGCCGGCCGAGATCCGCGACTGCGCCATGCCGAGGATCTCCTGCAGTTCCGCGACGGTCAGCTCCTCCTCGACCAGCAGCAGCATGAGCCGCAGCCTCGTCGGATCGGACAGCGCACGCAGAGAATTTATTGTTGACGCCATGGAATCTATGAATATATTGCAATATCTCAATACGTAAAGACCAACCTCAACCCATACCTACCATGTCACGCCGTTATATTTTTTCCTCCGAATCCGTTGGCGAAGGCCATCCCGACAAAGTTTGCGACACGATTTCCGACGCGATCCTCGACGCCTGCCTGAGCCTCGACCGCACGAGCCGGGTGGCTTGCGAAACGTTCGTCAAAAGCAACATCGTCGTCGTGGGCGGCGAGATCACCGTGCCCCGGCTGAAGGGGGCTTCGCTCGACTCGGCCCTCAACATCGGCCAGATCGTCCGCAAGGCGATCCGCGAAATCGGATATGTGAACGACGACGACGTTTTCCACGCGGACCGCGTTTTCATCAACAACCTTCTCACGAGCCAGAGCCCGGACATCGCCCAAGGCGTGGACGCCAAAGCCGCGGCCGGCAAAGGCACCGAAGAGCAGGGAGCGGGAGACCAGGGCCTCATGTTCGGCTACGCCTGCAACGAGACCCCGGAACTCATGCCCGCCCCGATCATGTTCGCGCACCGCCTCGGGCGCGAGCTCACCCGCATCCGCAAGAGCGGCAAGGTCAAATGGCTCCGCCCCGACGCGAAAAGCCAGGTCTCTGTCCTGTATCAGGATGGCCGGCCAGTGCGCGTGACCAATGTCGTCATCTCGACCCAGCACACCGACGACGTGAAAAACGACGAAATCCGCCGGTTTCTCATCGCCAACGTCATCCGCAAGGTGATCCCGAAAGATTTTCTGGATGCGACCACCGAGTTTCTGATCAACCCGACCGGCCGTTTCGTGGTCGGAGGCCCGCAGGGCGATTCCGGCCTCACCGGGCGCAAGATCATCGTCGATACCTACGGTGGAATGGGCCGCCACGGCGGCGGGGCTTTCTCCGGAAAGGACCCCTCGAAAGTGGACCGCAGCGCCGCCTACATGGGCCGCTACGTGGCCAAGAATGTCGTGGCTGCCGGGCTCGCCGACCGCTGCGAAGTCCAGTTCGCCTACGCCATCGGGCACCCGAACCCGGTCAGCATCCATATCGACACGTTCGGGACCAACAAGGTGGGCGAGGAAAATATCGAGCGCGCGGTGACATCGACCTTCAGCTTCAAGCCGGCCGACATCGTGCGGCAGTTGAACCTCCTGCGCCCGATCTACTCGAGGACCACCAACTACGGGCACTTCGGAAAAGACGACCCTTACATCACCTGGGAACGCACCGACAAGGCGGCGGCCTTGAAGAAGAGTATTAAGCCTTAAGAATTAAGTCTTAAGTTCCCGATGGCGTATCGTTCGTTTGAGGATCTTGAGGTTTGGCAGCGTGCCTGCCGGCTCTCGGTCGAGATTTTTCAGACATTCCAATCCTGCAAATTTCCCAACTTAACCGGACAGATTGAACGCTCCGGCCTATCGGTTCCTTCGAATATCGCCGAAGGAGCCGAGCGGGGCGGGTATAAGGAATTTCCCCAATTCCTTAAAATCGCAAAAGGCTCCGCCGGAGAACTCAGAACCCAACTCTATATCGCAAAAAAACTCAAAGCCATCCCGACAGAAAAAGCCACCCGCATGATCGCCGAAAGCTCGGAAATCTCCGCCATGCTCGAAGGCCTCAGAAAACCCATCGCTCCCCAGACAAAAAATCGCGCTCTCAAACCGACTTAAAACTTAATTCTTAAATCTTTATCCCTATGCCAAAAAAACTCCGCTCCGACGACGCCGCCACCGCCAACCTCGCCAAATATTCCGCAGCTACTCCCGCCGGAAAGGACTGCATCGTCTCCGACATCGTGCTCGCCGACTGGGGCCGCAAGGAGATCGGCGTGGCCGAGCACGAGATGCCCGGCCTGGTTTCGCTCCGCAAAAAATACGGGAAAGAGCAGCCGCTGAAAGGCGTGCGGATCACGGGTTCGCTGCACATGACGATCCAGACGGCCGTGCTCATCGAGACGCTCGTTTCGCTCGGGGCCACCGTCCGCTGGGCGAGCTGCAATATTTTCTCCACGCAGGACCACGCGGCAGCGGCGATCGCCGCGACCGGCACGCCGGTCTTCGCCTGGAAGGGCGAGAGCCTCGAAGAATACTGGGAGCTCACGCTCAAGGCCGTGACCTTCCCCGGCCAGCTCGGCCCGCAGCTCGTCGTCGATGACGGCGGCGATGTGACGCTGCTGATCCACAAAGGCTACGAGCTCGAGAAGGGCGACAAGTGGGCGTATCAGCCGAGCGACAACCACGAGGTGTCGGTCATCAAGGCCCTGCTCTGCCGGGTCGCCAAGGAGCGCCCGGGTTTCTGGACCAAGGTCGCCAAAGCCTGGAAGGGCGTCTCCGAGGAGACGACGACCGGCGTCCACCGCCTCTACCAAATCGCCGAGCAAGGCAAGCTCCTCGTCCCGGCGATCAACGTCAACGACTCGGTCACCAAATCCAAATTCGACAACCTCTACGGCTGCCGCGAATCGCTGGCCGACGGGCTCAAGCGCGCGACCGACGTGATGATCGCGGGCAAGGTCGCCGTCGTCTGCGGATACGGCGACGTCGGCAAGGGCAGCGCCCATTCGCTGCGCGCTTACGGCGCCCGCGTCATCGTGACCGAGATCGACCCGATCAATGCCCTGCAAGCCGCGATGGAGGGCTTCGAGGTCAACACCATCGAGAGCACGCTCGGGGTCGGCGACATCTACGTCACCACCACCGGCAACAAGGACATCATCACGCTCGAACACCTGCTCGCCATGAAAGACCAGGCGATCGTCTGCAACATCGGGCACTTCGACAACGAGATCCAGGTGGACCGGCTCAACAAGTGCAAGGGCGTCCGCCGCGTGACGATCAAGCCGCAATACGACCGCTACTTCCTGCCCGGAGGCAAAAAGAGCATCTACATGCTCGCCGAAGGCCGCCTCGTCAACCTCGGCTGCGCGACCGGCCACCCGAGCTTCGTGATGTCGAACTCGTTCACGAACCAGACCCTCGCCCAAATCGACCTCTGGCAGAACAAAGACAAATACAAAAAGACCGTCTACCGCCTCTCGAAAAAGCTCGACGAGGAAGTCGCCCGCCTCCACCTCGGAAAAATCGGCGTCGTCCTCACGAAGCTCACCAAGGACCAGGCCGAATACCTCGGCGTCCCGGTCGAAGGCCCCTACAAGCCCGAGCACTACAGGTATTAGGAAGCATCCGGCTGGAGGTCCATGAGAACGAGATCGCAGGTGTTTTCCCGCATCTGCTCGAGGCACTCGCGCCCGTTGGAGGCTTTGTCCGCGCGATGGCCGAAGTCTGAAAGCAAGCGGAGGGTCAGGACCTGGTTCATGGGGATGGGATACATCATCACGAGCTCCAGCCAGCCTCATACCGCTAATCGATCCGCCGGAAAAAGCGATGGAATTTCCCGGGCCCGCACGGAACGCCCGGTGCCGGAACCCAGAAGAAAGCCCTTGACTCTCCCGAAGATATGGGACACAAATTGTCCCATGCCAAGAACCCTCACCCCCTCCTCCGTCCGCCTGCCGCGAGGCGACGAGCGCCGCCGGGTTTCCCCGGCCCGCGCGACCCGCCCGCCGTATGCGCGGATGATCAAGATCCACGAGCTGCTCGCCGCGGGGAAATTCCCCAACTGCACGACGCTCGCCGACGCCTTCGAGGTGTCCTACAAGACCGTGCAGCGGGACATCGATTTCATGCGCGACCAGATGCTGCTGCCGATCGACTACGATTCGGGGGAGCACGGTTTCCGATACACGAAACCGGTGAGCTCGTTTCCGGCGGTGAACATCACGCAGGGCGAGGTGGTGGCCCTGCTGGTCGCCCAGAAGGCGCTCGAACAGTATCGCGGCACGGCGTTCGAAAAGCCTCTGCGGGCGGCGTTCGGCAAGATGACGAGCGCGCTGCAGGACGAGATCTCGCTCTCGCTCGACGACCTGGGCAGCGCGTTCTCGTTCCGCCCGATGGGAGCCGCGGGGCAGGAGCTCGCGGTCTTCAACACCCTGGCGGATTGCGTGATCGGCAACCGGACGGTGGAATTCGATTACCAGGCCCTCAAAAAAAACAAATCCGAGAAGCGGCGGATCGAGCCGTATCACCTCGGCTGCATCAACAACCAGTGGTATCTCATCGGCAACGACCTCCAGCGCGGAAAGATCCGGACGTTCGCCCTCACCCGCCTGAGCCGCCCGAAAGCCCTCAAGCAGACGTTCCGCAGGCCGGCGGATTTTTCGCTGTCGAAAATGATGAAGGACAGCTTCATGGCGTTCGAGACGGGAAAAACAAAGACCGTGCGGCTCCGGCTGGATGATTTTGCGGCCCGGCTCGCCTCCGAGCGTATCTGGCACAAATCCCAAAAGCTGAAGCCCCTGGATGGCGGTGGAGCGGAGATGACGCTCGAGGTCGGGATCGCGCCGGATCTGGAAAATTGGATTCTCGGGTGGGGGAGCCACGCCGTCGTTCTGGAACCCGCGGAACTCCGCGCTCAAATCGCATCCACCGCCCGCGCGATGGCTTTGCAATACCGCCAGGGAACATGAAAGGGCAACAGGAGAGCTTTGCTTGACGCGCGGCACGGGCCTGAGGCAACCTGAGCATCATGCTAAACATCAAACGGGAACTTCCGAACCGGACCTCCTATGCGGTGGCCGACGTGCTCAAGCGCAGCAGCGGCCTGCCCGTGGGCGATATCGCCGCCAGCCTGGGTATGAGCTACATGGGAGTCAAGACCCAGTGCATCGCCCTGGAGAAAATCGGCCACATCACCGCGCGGAACCAGCATCGTGAAAACGGGCGGCCCCATCTCGTTTACCGCCTCACGGCGAGAGGCCAGCGGCTGTTTCAAAACGGCGACCACCGCCTGGCCGTATCGCTCCTCCACGAGGCGCGGACGCTGTTCGGGCCGGCGGCGGCCGAGAAGCTGCTTTTTCTCCACTTTCAAAACCAGGCGGCTGCGTATCTGGAGAAGATCCCCGACAAGGCTTCGCCGGAAGACCGGCTGGCGGCGCTCGCGGCCCTGCGCGATGCCGCGGGGCACATGGCGCGGGTCGAAGGGGGCTGCCTCGTGGAGTCCCATGTCCCGCTCGCGGGGCTCTTCGAAGCCTTCCCCGCGGCCGTCGCCATGGAGGAAGCCATGATCTCGAAAGTTCTCGGAACAGCCATGACACGCGTCGCCGAGAGCTCCGGCGACCATTACCAGATCCGCTTCGAAGCATTTCGTTGCGATAATCCCTCCTCCTAACGTAAGATCCCGCCCGATGAAGAAAATATTTGTCACGGGCGGGGCAGGTTACATCGGCAGCATTTGCGTGGAGCAACTCTTGAACGAAGGGTTCGAGGTCGCGGTTTTTGACAACTTGAGCGAAGGGCACAAGAAGGCGCTCGACCCGCGCGCACGTTTTTTTCAGGGCGATCTCGCCGACAGGACGGTCATCGGCCACGCCCTCGGCGAAGCCCGGCCGGACGCCGTCATGCATTTCGCAGCGAACGCCCTGGTGGGAGAATCCATGCAGAACCCCTCGAAATATTTCCGCAACAACGTCAGCTCGGGGATCAACCTCCTCGACGCCGCGGTGGAGGCGGGGGTGAAGAAATTCGTCTTCTCCTCGACGTGCGCGACGTTCGGGATTCCGGACCGCATGCCGCTGGACGAATCGCTCCCGCAGAAGCCGATCAACCCCTACGGCGAGTCGAAGCTGATGTTCGAGCAGGTGCTCCGCTGGTATGAGGAAATCCACGGCCTTTCCTACGTCGCGCTGAGGTATTTCAATGCGGCCGGCGCCTCGGAACGCTTCGGCGAGGACCACCGGATCGAAACCCACCTCATCCCGAATGTCCTCAAAGTCGCGCTCGGGCAAAAGGAGTCGGTCGATATCTACGGCACCGACTACCCCACCCCGGACGGCACGTGCATCCGCGACTACATCCACATCCTCGACCTCGCACAGGCCCACATCCTCGCGCTCGGCTCGGAAAAAAGCGCGAAATACAACCTCGGCACCGGCGGCGGCACGTCGGTCCGCGAGGTCATCGACACCTGCCGGAAGGTCACCGGACGCGAAATCAAAGCCGCGGAAAAACCCCGCCGCGCGGGCGATCCCCCGCGGCTCATCGCGGCCTCGGACAAAATCCAGTCCGAGCTCGGCTGGAAACCGAAATTCGAAAACATCCTGCCCATCGTCGAGAGCGCCTGGGCCTGGCACCTCAAGAACCCCGAGGGCTACGGGGACTAGCAGATTCGAAAAAACGCCCCGTTTTTCTGTGGACATTTACGTTTTATATTTGTATTTGCGTTTTATCAGTCAATTCAACAGCAACCGTCCACCGTTAGTTTCCCTTCTGATTTCGAGTCCGACATGAACACCCCAAACTTCGTCTTCTCTCTTCCCAACCAACTTCTTTTCGGCGCCGGAAAGCTGCTCGATACCGGGCCAGCCGTCGCCGTTCTCGGAAAAAATGCGCTGATAGTTTGCGGCCCGAACTCGATCAAAAACGGAGTGGCCGACCGGCTTGAGGGGTCGTTGAAAACAGCAGGAGTCGCGGTCCATCGCTATGTCGGAGTGATCCCGAACCCGACCGTCGCCAGTGTGGACGAAGGAGCGCGGATCGCCCGCCAGGAAGGGTGCGACGTCATTATCGGCCTGGGCGGCGGATCGGCGATGGACACCGCCAAGGCGATTGCGGTCGCGGCAACGCAAGAAGGATCCATCTGGCCGTATGCCATCGGCGAAAAGCCGATCCCAGCCAACACGCTGCCGATTGTCGCCATCACAACAACCTCCGGGAGCGGCAGCCATTGCACATGCTATTCCGTCGTCACCAATCCGGAAACCCACCAAAAGCCGGGGATGGGCTCGCCCTACATCCTGCCCCGGGTGGCGGTGGTCGATCCCGAGCTGATCTTGTCGGCGCCTCCGGGATTGACCTTCGCGACCGGCTTCGACGCTTTTTGCCAAGGCGTGGAAGCTTACACCTCAAAGCTTGCGAACCCGATGAGCGACCTCTTCGCCGAGAAAGCGATTGTGCTCACGGTTCAGTTCCTGCATCGCGCCTACACAAACGGCCAGGATATTGAGTCCCGTGCCGGAATGGCCTTGGCCGACACCTATGCAGGCATCGCGATCAGCCACGCCGCCGTGAGCATCGGCCATGTGATCGCGCATGTCCTTGGCGGGCACTACGAAGAAATGCCGCACGGCGATGCCTTGCGCGCGATTTACCGGGAAGTCTTGCGCCTGAACTCGGCTGGACTTCCAGAAAAACACGCTTACATCGCCAGCCAGCTCGACCCCGGATCAACCGATCTGGTCGCCGCCTTCGATAAATTTTTTGCGCAGTTCCCGTTTGAAAATCAACTCAAAGCGATGGCACCAAGCCCGGAGACCCTGAAAGGAATGGCGAACGAAACCTTCACCTACCTGAAACACATCGTCGATCTGAACCCGGTGCCGGCAAATGTTGAGGACGCCTATCGGATTCTGTCGGCCTCGGCTCGCTAGAGCCAAAGCCTTCACGGAATCAGAAAACAAACAAAATGATAAAAAACAGCGGTGTGTTTGTGTTCGAGGGCGATTCGGTGACGGATGCGGGACGCGGGGCATCGGTGACGGACGCCGGACGCGCGAATGAAGGGCGCAAGGCAAACAGCCAGCTTGGCCACGGCTACGCGATGATGGCCGCCAGCGAACTGTTGCGGCGTTACCCGGCACCTACGCCCCCGAACTGGTGGGGTTCCTACGTTTGCAGCGAGATTCAGAAGGCGAAACTTGTGGCGCGCTTGACGACGGCGCACACCGCCCTTGGCGTCGGCTCGTTCTTCTGTGAGACGTGGAGCAACTATTATCCGCTTGATCTGAGCCTGTTGCGCCGCAGTTTTGCGGCAGACCCGGTGTCGCCGCAACAGCCGCAGGCGGCCTACTACGTCATGCGCAACCTGGCCACCGCGCTGGCGGATCTTCAGCCAGCCGAGCTGGAATGCCGCCTGGTAGGCGGGCCGTCGTCAGTCGAAATGTTTGCGATGTCGCGCGCCGGAGAACAGGTCGTGACGCTCTGGCAGCAAGGGCGCGCTGCAGACGTGTGCCTGGGAACTCCCGCCGACCTGCTGGTGGCGGGACGGTATCGGCGCGCTATCGGTTATGATCCCTTGAACGGCGTCGAACAGGAACTGCATGCGGAGTCATTCGATGGCCTGCTTTTATGGAACCATCAACCTTGACACAATCGCCCCGCATTCAGGCGCTGGCGCAACGCAACCGCGAACTGGCTGTCAGCGGCAAACGGCGCCTGGGTTCGGGAGCCATGTCGCCGGGCGGAGAAGACATGTCGTTCGGCGATCATGCCTGCTGGATTGACATCGGGCCCTTCCCGGAGCTGGAGGAAATGCCGTCCCGGAAGAACGGTTACGAGGCGACCGGCGAAAGCTGGGGGCGCGACTATGCGTTTCTCGTGGATCATTTTCCGGCGGCGATCCATGAGCACGAACGCATCGTGGGGGAAATCCACTGGGAAATGCACATGGTCCGGCAGTATGTCTGGCCGGAAAGCGTGCTGGAAGCAGCCAAAGCGGCCGAAGAACTGGGCGCGAGCGGGATGAGCAATCTGCATACCTGTCCCGACTTGGCCATCGGGTTGTCCCAGGGGTGGGGCGGGATTCTGGAGCGCATCAAACGGAGCCGGGCCAAATACACCGCGCTGGCGAACCCCTCCAAGGCGTCCTATCTCCATGGGTTGGAGATGATCTGCGAGTCCGTCATCCGCTTCATCGAGCGCCATGCCGAACAGGCGCTTGCGGCGGCGAAGCGGGAACCCGCCGCCGGCCGCGCCGCCGAATTGCGGCGCATCGCCGAGTGTTGCGCGCACATCGCCCGGCAGCCGCCCCGCACCTACTACGAGGGCGTGCAGTGGATTCACTTTGCCGTCTTGCTCGACCGCGTGGTCGGCCACGGCAATGGCTATGGCCGGCTCGACCTGTATCTGATCGACCTATACCGCAAGAGCAAAGCCGCAGGCGAACTCTCCGCCAGCGAGGCCCGCGAATACCTGGCCGAGATGTTCCTCAAGCTGCGCGGGCATTTCTTTAGCATGGGCGGCCGGGATGCGCAGCTTAAGGACGCCACTAATGAAATGAGTTATGTCGTCCTGGAGGCCTATGACCTGATCGGCGACTATAACAACCTGGGCGTGATGTGGCATCCGGACATCGATCCGGCCTTCTACGATTACGCCTGTGACGTTCTCGCCCGACACGGCGAAAGCATTCCCGTGCTCGTGAACTACGACCTGATGCGGGCGGCCGAGTTGCGCTCCGGCATTCCGGAAGACGACGCCTGGAAAGTCGTTTACAGCGGCTGCCAGTGGTTCTGCATCCCCGGCAAGGAATCCTGCGATCAGGACAGCAACCTGATCAACCTGATCAAGCCGATGAAACGCGCCATCGCCGCGGGTGTCGAGCGCGGCCTCGATGCCTTCGAAGCCCTCTATGCCCTTTTCGAGGATGAACTGCGCCGGACGGCGGGCGCCCTGCGCGACGTGAAGAACCGCCAATACGAACGGCTGGGCAGCCTGTGGCCCGAGATGTTCACCTCGATGAACAGCCATGGGCCGATCGAACGCGGCCTGGACATGGTGGCGCCGCGCGGGGTCGATTACCAGTTCACCTCGGTGAACGTCCTCGGCATTCCGAATGTGGCCGACTCGCTGCACGCGATCCGCAAGCTGGTCTTCGAGCGGCATCAATACTCGCTCCGGGAGGTTCAGGAGGCGACGGAAAGCAATTGGTCGGGCCGCGAACCGATGCGGCAGCGTTTTCTCCATGAGGACAAGTTCGGCAACGACCTGGACGAAGTGGATGCGCTGTTTGTGCGGATCACGGAATCGCTGGACAGCATCGTCGGCAGCATGGTGAACCTGCGCGGCCAGGAATTCCGGCCGTCGCTCTACAGTTTCAATTTCCACGTTACACCGACCGATCCGGCGTCCTTTCAAACGTTCCGGGCCGACATCGGGGCAACGCCCGACGGCCGGCTGGCGGAGGAACACCTGGCTCACGGCATCAACCCCCAGCTCGGCCGGAATACACGAGGGCTGCTGCCAACCGCCAACTCGATGGCCAAGGCCGATCAGCGCAAATTCCAGGGCGGCACCCTGCAACTGGATCTGCCGCCGTCCTTCTTTGCCGGCACGGAACAGGTCGGGCCGCATATTAGGGATTTCTCCACGGCCTTTTTCCGGCAGGGCGGCATCCAGATCAACCTAAACATTATGGATCCGAAAACCCTGCGGGACGCCATGGTTCACCCCGAGAATCCCGCATACCACAACATCGTCATTCGGGTCACAGGCTATGCCAGCCGCTTCATCTGCCTCAACCGGAGCTACCAAACCGAATTCATCGAACGCCTGACCGAGAGGAAATCCTCAGGATGACGGCCGCAACCTGTCAGGTGTTCGACATCGTGCGCGGGAGCCTGCACGACGGGCCCGGCCTGCGGACCACGGTGTTCCTCAAAGGTTGCCCGCTGCGCTGTTCCTGGTGCCAGAACCCGGAGGGGCTTCGCCGCGAGCGCGAGATCGGCTGGGATCCTTTTCCCTGTATCCGCTGCCTCGACTGCGCGAAGGTCTGTCCCGCGGGCGCTCTCGTCGCGAGCGAGCAGGGGATGACCCGCGATCGGTCCGTGTGCGCGCTTTGCGGAGCCTGCGTGACCGCCTGTCCCACGCGAGCCATGGACTATACCGACCGGGAATGGACGCTGGACGCCCTGCTCGCCGAGGCGCTCAAGGACCGGGAGTATTATCGCACCTCTGGCGGAGGCGTGACGGTTTCGGGCGGAGAACCTTTGTGCCAGGCCGCATTCGTCCGTGTTCTCTTTCAGCGGTTGCAGGCGCAAAATGTGCCTACCGCGCTCGATACCTGCGGCCTGGCGCCGCAAACGGCATTAGCCGCCGTGCTGGCGCACACCGATCATGTCCTCTTCGATCTTAAACTCCGGGATCCCGGGCTGCACGAACGATACACCGGGCAATCCAATCGCCTCATTCTGGAAAACCTCATCGCCGTTGCGGAGATGATCCGCACGACCCGGGCCGGGAAGAAAGGGCCGCCCGGGCACCTGATGAAACTCTGGCTTCGAACCCCGTTGATTCCCGGCGTCACGGCGACGGCGGAAAATCTGGCCGGCCTCGGCGCGTTCATCCGCGAACACCTTGCCGATGTCATCGAACGCTGGGAACTCTGCGCTTTCAATAATGCCTGTCTCGCCAAATATCGTAAACTCGGGTTGGACTGGGCGTTTGACGCTATGCCGCTGATGGGCCGGGACACCGTGGAGGATATGAAAAATGCAGCATTAGCAACCGGGTTCGCCCGGGAAAAACTGGTCGTGTCTGGGCTGATTGCCAAATGAACCTGAATCCAGCAGCAGGAATTCACCACGAAGCGCACGAAGAACACGAAGAGAGGAACTTGCAAAGATTCATTGCCGCTTCTATTGCTCATCCGCTGGGTGAACTCATCGCCTGATGACCAACCTATTTTCTTCGTGTGCTTCGTGGCCTTCGTGGTTTAACTGCCGTTTCTAAGATAAAAAACACCATGCCTAAACCTCTTGCAACCGGAGACGGAAGTATCCGTCCGTTGAAAATCACGAGCCAGCAACCGGCCGCCTCCTTCACTGAGGGCATTCCCATCGGCAACGGCCAGTTGGGCGCGACAATCTTCGGCGATGTCGGGCGCGAACGCCTCGGGCTGAACGACGTGTCACTCTGGTCGGGCGAACCGTCGGACTGGAACAACCCCGATGCCAAAGCCGCGCTGCCTGAAATTCGCCGTCTGCTTTTCGAGGGCAGAATCAAGGAGGCGGAGTGTCTCTGCCGCCGCTTGCAGGGCCCATACGCCCAGGCCTACATGCCCATGGGCGATCTGCATATCCGCTTCGAGCACGGGTCGGTCATGGGCTGGGGGCCAGGCGGTCCCATCTTGCGCGGCGGAGCCGGAGCGTCAGCCTACGTGCGCGAGTTGGATCTGCGCACGGCCTTGGCGACGGTCGAATACGGCTTCGGGAATGTCCGCTATCGCCGCGAGTTCTTCGCCTCCTATCCGGATAAGCTCATCGCCATGAGGTTCGCGGCCAGCGCCCCTGGCCGCATCAGCTTCGCCGCCAGGATGGACAGCCCGCTGCGTTACCGGACCCTGGTGGAGGGCAGTTCCTACATTTTGCGCGGCAAGGCGCCGCGGCACGCCGAGCCGAACTACGAGGATGTCGATCCCGCGATATTCTATGCCGATGACGAAGCGGGGCCGGGAATGAACTTCGAATGCCATCTCCGCGCGATCGCCCGGGGCGGCAAGACCTGGACCGATCACGATGGCGTGCATGTGCAAGAGGCCGATGAAGTCATATTCTTGCTGAGCGCGACAACCAGCTTTGCCGGCTACGACAAGTCCCCGAGCCGTGAAGGCATCGACCCCCGCCCGGTGGCGCGCGCCCGGCTCGATGCCGCGGCGAAGCAAACCTTCGAGCAATTGCGCGCCACGCATGTCAGAGACTACCAGGAGTTGTTCGACCGCGTGGACATCCACCTCGCTGGCGCAGGCCAGGACACGACAGCCGCTGGCTTCGGTGCGCTCCCTTTCGTCCCTCCGGCCTCCAACCGCACGCCGACGCCGGCGGAGGTCGCGCTCGGTTATCAATACGCCCGTTACAGAATGATCGCCGCATCGAGGCCGGGCGGCCAGCCGTTGACGCTCCTCGGCGGCATGTGGAACGACTCGGTGCGCCCGCCGTGGAGCTTCAACTACACCATCAACGAGAACCTGCAACGAAACTACTCGGGCGTCGAGCTCGCCAACCTGAGCGAATGCGCGGAGCCGTTTATCGACCTCATGCGGGGCCTTGCCATCAACGGCCGGATGACGGCGGAAATCAATTATGGGATGCCCGGCTGGCTGGCGCACCACAACACGGATCTTTGGCGGCATACCGGGGCGGTCGGCCGCTACGGCGAAGGCAATCCGACCTGGGCCTGCTTCCAGTTGGGCGGCGCCTGGCTCTGCGAGAACCTGATGAACCACTATACGTTCACCGGCGAGACGGCCTTCCTGCGCGACACCGCCTACCCGATTCTTAAAGGCGCAGCCGAGTTTGCCCTGGCCTGGCTGGTCGAGGATCCCAAGACCGGCCACCTGGTCACAGCCCCGTCCACCTCTCCGGAAAACGAATACTTTCTGCCTGATGGACAGCGCGTCGGTGTCACCATCGGCAGTGCGATCGATATGTCGCTCATCTGGGAACTCTTCAAGAACACGATCGCCGCCGCGCGCACGCTTGGCGTTGACGAAGGTTTCCGGCGCCAACTGGAGCTGGCCCAGGCGCGTTTGCTGCCGCTGAGGATCGGCAGTCAGGGGCAGATCCTGGAATGGTATGACGAATACCCCGAGGCCATGCCCGACCACCACCACGCTTCCCTGCTGGTAGGGCTGGCGTGGGGCACGCGGATCACGCGGCGCGGCACTCCGGAGTTGTTTGCGGCTGCTTGCAAAACATTCGAGCGGCGCGGCCCCACTGGCGGCCTCCTGCCGGCCAGGTTGTGCATGTGTGCGCGCATGGAAGATGGTGAGCTGTGTTACCGCTACCTCGACAACATCATCCTCGATACGGCCGAGCTCTTCGTGCAAAGCCACGCGGACGAGATCCATCTTCTGCCCGCGCTGCCGGCAGCCTGGCCCGAAGGCCATGTGAAGGGCTTGAAGGCCCGCGGCGGTTACACGGTCGGTGCGGAGTGGCGAAAAGGCCATATTACCAAAGGCATTGTCCGCGCGCATTTCGACGCCCGGTGTCGCGTGCGCACTGGCGTGCCCGTGGCCGCAGTCACCGTTGACGGAGCGTGCGTGCGCCATGTGACCCCGGAGGAACACGTCGTCGAATTCGAGGCCCAGGCAGGACGAAGTTATGAACTGTCTTTTCCGCGTGGGTGATCGAGAATGCGTTGTGTGAATTCAGCGAGTGAGAATGTCGGAAATAGTAAAACAATAAATAGCTAACAAAAAACAAAGGAAATAACAATGTCTAATAACAATCAAAAACTGGCGCTGCCGTCGCCGTCGCAGGCGGCGTGGGCGGATGCGGAGATCGGGGTCATCATCCATTTTGACATGCAGGTGTTCGAGCCGGAATACTCGTTCCGCAAACGGTGGGGCTATACTCCGGATCCCAAGGTTTTCAATCCTAAAGAGCTGGACACCGACCAGTGGATTGCGGCTGCGAAATCCGCAGGCGCGAAATACGCGGTGCTGGTGGCCAAGCATTGCAGTGGATTCTCGTTGTGGCCGACCAAGGCCCATTCCTATTCGGTGGCCTCCACCCCGTGGCGCGGCGGGAAAGGCGACATCGTGGGCGATTTTATCAAGTCGTGCGAAAAGTTCGGGCTCAAGCCGGGCCTCTACGCCAGCGCTTCGTGCAACGCCTATATGCGGGCCAACAATCCGGGCAAAGTGGTTTCTGGAGATCCGGAGTTCCTGAAAAAATTCAATGTCTCGCTGGAAATGCAAACTGGCGGTAAAGGCGGTGTCATATGGGGCACGCCTGACGAGCAGGAGAGATATATCCGTGCTGTCGAGACCCAGATGACCGAACTGTGGGGCAACTACGGCAAGCTGGTCGAGGTATGGTTCGACGGCGGGGTGCTTCCGCCGGAACAGGGTGGGCCGGATCTCGTGCCGATCATGAAAAGACTCCAGCCTGATACCGTGGCGTTATGCGGCCCGCACGACTGGCCCAACCTTCTGCGCACCGTCGGAAACGAGCGCGGGGACACGCCCGATCCGTTCTGGAGCACAACGGATGATCTGGTTGATACGGATGGCACGGAGGAGATCGCCGGTTTGGGCGGAACTCCCGACGGCCGACTATGGGTTCCCGGCGAGGCGGACATGCCCAACCGCGACCAAATCAAGGCGTTCCAGGGAGGCTGGTTCTGGCGCAAGGGCGATGAGCAGTTCCTCTATTCCGTAGACCATTTGACGGAATGCTATTTTTCCAGCGTGGCGCGTAACACCAATTTGCTTCTGGGCATGGTGATCGATCCGCGCGGCCTCGTGCCGGAGCCCGACCGCAAACGCTTCGCCGAGTTCGGCGAACAGATCGAAAAGATTTTCTCAAACCGCGTCGCCTCCGCCAATGGCGACGGCAAAACGTTCACAGCCAAAATCCCTCATGGCAAATCGGTCAACATGGTTTCCATCATGGAGGACATCACGTTCGGCGAGAGGGTCAGAAAATACAAAGTCGAGGCCCTCTGCGATGGCCAATGGATCAAAATCGCGGGCGGAACCTGCATCGGCCACAAGCGCATCGAGCGCATCGGAGCTGTCAAAGCTTCAGAGCTGCGGCTGACCGTCGAGGCCTGTGCCGACACGCCGAAAATCCGGGACTTCAGCGCATGGTTTGCCGACGAGAAGCTCTTCAACGTTCCCATGGACTTGGCGCAAAGAAGCCGCCTGAACATTTTCAGGGACAAAGCCGGCATGGTCCATATCGAATGCTCCAACCCGGAGCTGTCCATGAGATACACCGCAAACGGCGCGGATCTTGACAGCTCCGCGCCATTATACGAAAAGCCTTTCCCGCTTAAGGACGGCGGAACCGTGAAGGCCCGCGCCTTTATCAATGAGCTGAACTGCGGTGAAATAAGGAGCCTCGGAGTAACCGAGGCGACTTTCGGATGCGACAGAAGCGATTGGAAAGTCGTCAGCGTGAGCATGGAGAGCCCGTTCACAAACCTCGGGTGCGCAGGCTCGGAGCATCTGCTCAACGACGATCCGTCAACTTACTGGCACACCTATCACACCGACACAAGCAAGAGCGCCGCGCCGCATGAAGTCGTGCTGGACATGGGGCGGATGCGGGAAATCGCCGCGTTCACCTTCATGCCGAGGGGCTCTGAAGCCACTCCCGACCAATATGAGTTCCACCTGAGCCAGGACGGCAAGAGCTGGAAACTCGCCGCCGCCGGTCGTTTCGAGGGACTCAAGGCGAATCCCGGGATGCGCCTCATCAAACTGGAAACCCCGATGTCTGCCCGCTACCTGCGCTTCGTCGCCAAGCATGTCCTCGACGATGTGTGCTACCTGGTCGTCGCCGGCATTGGCGTCGTCGAGTCGAAAAGATCGTAATGTTAAGGGAAAGGGAATTATGTTAAAATACGAAATCACCCAGGCTCTTGGAGCCATGGAGAAACGCTTAGACCAGCAAAACGAAAAGCTCGAATACGCGCCGGTCACCAACTACGCTTCCAGGGTCGTCAGGCGCAAGCAGTTCGGACGGGACATCGCCATCTGGTCGGATGCGATCGACGCCGCGCTGGCCGAGACCGGCGGCGTCTATTTCCCGGCTTCCGACGAGGCCTATTACATCGACCGCCCGATCATTCTGGACAGCGGCATGCACATCAAGGCCGACACCGGCACCACGATCCGGTTGGTTCACGACGCCAAGGTTTGCATGGTGCGCAACCGGAACCTGGCGGTCGTCCGCGAACTCGCTCCCGGAGCCGTGCCGCCATCCGGCAACCGCGACCATGACATCTCCGTCACCGGCGGGACGTGGGACCACGCAAGCAGCAAACGCAACGACGAGGAGGTGCGCGAGGACGCGGCCAACCCGAAAATATACGTTGCCTGGGGGAATTTCCTGTTCCTTAACGTCAAGGATGTCTCTTTCACCAATCTGCGGATCATGCGTTCTCCCGCCTGGGCGTTCCTGGTCGGTAACGGCGAGAACTTGCTGTTCCGCGACATCACCTTCGAGTATTGCTTCAGCGATGGCATCCATATCCCAGGTCCGACCAAAAACATCGTGATCAAGGACATAGCTGGCGTGACGCACGACGACTTCGTCGCCCTGCTCAGTTACCGCGGCGAGACGAGCGAGGGCCCGATCGACCACGCCTGGATCAAAGGCCTGCGCATGGAAGGCGGCCACCGCGGCATGCGCCTGCTCGCCAGCAACGGCATCCTGGGCGACGACCCGATTACCAACGTCGTGATCGAGGACGTCACCGGCACCATGGACTTAAAAATGTTTGTCTACAAAACGTTAGAACTGCTGGAACCTCATCGCGCCGTCAACGCACCCGCCGACGCCGGCTTCATGGATTGGATCTTCCTGGAGAACATCGACTTCCTAGACAGCTTTGCAGGGTATGGCTATTACAAATGGAACGGTTGCATCCAGGTGCACAATAACGTCGGCCACCTCTACTTAAAGAATATCCGCGGCTGCAGGCCAAACATCACGGTGGGCCCAGTCGCCTCGGCCAAACATGCCGATGCTGCGCCAGGCTACACCCTAGATGTCGCTTTCACCGACCTCTATTGTCAGGTCGAGGAGATGGTCCTGGAAGGCTTCCCCGAGGCGGACCGGGACAAGATCGTCGAGTGTGTTCGCGGCGAGCGCGGCGTGGGCAAGGTGAAAAAGTTGATCTTCAAATGACACCACTCGCCGATTGCTATCATCGCGCCGCGCTGTAAGCCAACATCGAGTCCGATATGCCTTCCCGACCATCAGCTCCTAAAAAAGCCCCGAAATACGCGGTCCCGGCAGTGGATAACATGCTGGACATCGTCGAGTTTCTGGCTGGGCAAACGCGGTCGTTCGGCGTGACCGAGCTTTCGCGAACGCTGCATATCACAACGAACTCTGCCTTCCGGATTCTCCGCCGCCTGGTCGAGCGGGGATATGCCGAGATCGAACCGCAATCGGGAACCTACCGGCTGGGACCTCGTTTTTTCTCGCTTGGGATGAGCCTTGCCTCGCGATTCGACCTGCGCACTCGCGCCCGGCGGCATCTGGAGTGGTTGGCAGCGCAGACCGGTCAGTCTGCTCAGCTGCAGATTCCCGATGGCGACAGGCTGCTCATTCTGGACGTTGCAAACGCCCCCTTGCCGTTCTACCTCCAAACCCAGCCGGGGAGCCGGGTGTATTACCATGCCAACGCATTCGGAAAATGTCTTCTGGCATTTCAAGATGAAGCCCAGCGCCGCCGTGCCCTCCCCCATCCATGGCCCCGCCTGACGGAAAACACGCTCATGGATTGGCCTCGGCTTGAAGCCGAATTGGAGACCGTGCGACAAACCGGCCTGGGCTATGACCGCGAAGAATACCTGCGCGGAGCGAGTTGCATCGGCGCGCCCGTCTTCGACGTTTCCAGCCATGCGGTTGCGGGGGTAGGCATCACTTTTCTCATCGGCGAGGGCGCCAAGCACCACCCTCCATCCTGGCAGCGGACGATCCTGGAAACCGCCGCACGAATCGCCCAAGACATCGGCTATTGCGGTGATTTCTATATGCTAAAACTAGCGGCACTTTCCTAAACCCGAAAAGCGTTTTTAACCACGGAGTTCACAGAGAACACGGAGAATACACAAAAAAACAAGCCGCATAGTTCTGTCCTTATGCCATCTTCCTTTTTCCACTCTTCACTCCGTGCTCTTTTCCTCCGCGGTTCAAACTCCTTCATTTAGCATGAAAACCATCGAAGCCACGCTCATGTCAGAGCCTGCCGAACTTGCAACCTGCGGCCTATCCGGGCGACTCAAGACGCTCATCCAGCGATACCACACCAAGCATGCCGAGGCCCGCGCACGCCATGGGAACAGCAGCCTGTTTTACGACGACGACGAGCGCCAGGCGCACGCGCAGGCCATCATCCAGGCCTACGAGGAAACCATGGGGAAGCCAGCCATCGTCCGGCGCGCGAGGGCATTGGGACGTTTTGCGGATGCGGCGCTTGTGCACCTTGACCCGGAAGACATTTTCGCCGGCTCGCAGCGTTTCTGCGGGTTGGGGTTTCCCAAAGAAATCAACGAAACATTCCAGCGGCTCGGCTATGAGCACAACGCCGGACATATCATCCATGACTACGCCGGTCTGGTCCGGGTCGGGATCGAGGGCTTGGCCGCGCGGATTGCCGCGCGGCAGTCGCTCCCGCTCACAGCGGACGAAGCGGTCATGCTGGAGGCTTGCGGAGGTGCGCTCACGGCATTTTCCCGGTTTATCACACGCCATAGCGAAGAGGCGGCAGAAGTTGCCGACCGGCTAACAGTCGCACAGGCGACGGAGTGGCGAGCCTGGGCTGACGAGATCGAGTCGCTCGCGCACGAACGGCCGACGTCGTTTCGAGGAGCGCTGCAGCTTGTCTGGTTCGCCCAGATCTTCCTGCATGCGGAAACCCCGACCGCCGCGATCTCTTTCGGACGTTTCGACCAATACCTCTGGCCGCATCTCCGCGACGATATGGAAGCCGGGCTTCTTGATCGATCCGATGCCGGCCATTTGGTGGGTGCCTTTTTCCTGCGGTGTTGCGAGGGGGAAGAAAGCCAGAATTTGACCATCGGAGGAGTGGACGAAAACGGTGTGGATGCGACGAATCCCCTCTCACTCCTGCTCCTGGAGGTGATGGCCGAACTTCGGGTTTGCCAGCCGTCGTTGAGCGTGCGTTTGCACCCCGGGTCGCCGGATGAGCTGGTGCAGGCCGCGTGCGCGCTGGCGACAACCGGGACAGGCCAGCCCGGTTTTATCAACGACGCCGCCGTCATTCCCGGCTTGCAGCGCCTGGACATCCCGCTTGATCGCGCCCGCGACTTTGGCATTGTCGGCTGCTACGAGCCGGCCACCTGCGGGGATTGCTACCCGAACACCGTCTGTGGCAGTCCGACCGCTCTCGCGGAATCTCTTGTTAGCTATCTCCAGACACCGGAGGCGCTGGCGGCCCCGGACTTTCCGACATTCCTGGAGGGATGGTTTGCCCGCTACTCCGACGCCTACCAATTGGCGCTGACCACGCACTTCCAGACCAGTTGGGACACCTGGCGTGAAAAGGCTCCGTCGCCATTCGGCAGTGTGCTAATGAGTGGATGCGTGGAAAGCGCTCGGCCCGTTGAATCCGGCGGAACACGGTTCAATCTGTTCGGGGTTAACATCCTGGGGCTGGGAACGACAGTCGATAGCTTGCACGCGATTAACTCCCTCGTCTTCCAACGCCGGGAACTGACGCTCACCGAGCTTTCGGCCGCGATGGCTGCGGATTTTCCAGATGAAACATTGCGCCGCCGGCTCCTGGCGATTCCTGGACGCTACGGCACCGACGCCGAAGCGACCAACAAGCTGGCGTCACAACTTTCCGAACGCATTGCCACGATGGTCTTGGAAAGCCGCATGGATCACGGCGTCCGTCCCTACCCCGCGTTTTTCAAGTTTACCGCCGACATCTGGTCGCATCCCTACGCCACGCCAGACGGCCGCCACATCGCAGATCCGCTTTCTTACGGCTGCGGCCCAGCGAGCACGTGTGGGGGGACCCCGACTTCGATCCTCGCATCTGCCAGCTCCGTGGCGCACCACCTCTGCCCGTGTGGAAATCCCCTGGCGCTTTCCCTCCTTGCACAGGATTTCACCGGCCCCGAGGGCCCTAGCCGTCTAGCTGCGCTGGTGCTCGGATACTTTGCTTGCGGCGGATTTCATCTCCACATCAACCTCCTTCATGCGGACGAGCTGCGCGCCGCACAGGAAGATCCCTCGAACTATGGCGAGCTCATGATTCGCATCAGCGGGTTGAGCACCAAATTTGTCACCCTCCGCCCAACGCTCCAAGACGCGCTCATCCAGCGGGCCGAGCATGGCGTCTGATTTGCAAAACTCCTCGAAACCAGTGAAATTTCAAGACCAGCGCTACACCGAATACGCCCCTCGCCTCGCCGCATGGCGTCAAGAATGCCTCGCCCGCAAACATGAAAACCGCTGGAACCAGGATCATATCCTGATCCGCGCGCGCTCCATGAAGGAATCGGAGCCGCTCCCGATGCAGCTGCGCCGGGGCCGCTGCACGCGCGATGTGATGGCCTCGATGGAATTCGCGCTCTACGACGCGGCGTTGCTCATGGGAGCCCTCGTTCCGCGTGCCGCAGACTCGCAAAGCCAGGAGGTCCAAGCAGCACGTGCCTACCTGAATCAATGGCCCCTCCCCGGCATAAACGGGCATTGCGAGATCGACCTCTCCCGCTTGTTTCAGCTCGGCGTGGACGGGATGCGCGCCGACCTGGAATTGCGACGCAACCAAGCCATCGAAGAAAAGCGGGACACGTATCAATCGTTCTTGGACGTACTCGAAGGGTTCACCCTCCTGTGCGAGAACGCGGCGGCCACAGCACGCGGGGGAATGGCGGCAGCAACTCCTGAGCGCCAAACAGAATTGAGCGCGATGGCCCAGTCATGCCAGCGGATCGCGCATGAGCCACCCGCCAGCTTCCGCGACGCGCTGCAGCTCATCCACTTCGCGACCCTCGGAGCTTTGGCGGATATGGTCGGCCTCGTCGGGCCAGGCCACATCGACCGCCGGGTCATTTCATTTTACCAACGCGACATCGAAGCAGGGAGGCTCTCGGAAACCGAAGCGCTGATCCTGCTCGAGAACCTTTATGTGCTCATCAACGAGGTGACCGGCGACGGTGCCGCCGTTGCAGCAATGGTGGGCGGGCGCGACGCCCAGGGACGAGATGTCACCAACCCGCTTTCCTACCTCTGCCTCGAAGCGCTACGCCGCACGAAGCTGGGCTATCCGACGGTTGGCGTTTGCTGGCATGAAGGGACGCCCGAGGAGCTCGTCGATCTCGCCGTCGAACTGATCGGCAACGGCAACAGCAATCCCGCACTTTTCGGCGACGAGCAGATCCAGCGCGGACTCAAACTGTATGGTCTGCCGCCGGAGGAAGCCTGCGACTACATCAACTCCGCATGCGTCGAGATCACACCTTTCGGCAGCAGCAACGTCTGGCCCGCCTCGCCGTATTTCCCGGTCTGCCGGTTTCTGCTGGACGACATTTTCTCCCTGGCCGACGGTCCACCCGCCACGTTTGAAGGGTTTCTTGCGATCTGGAAAATGCATCTCGCGCTGGAGGTCTCGAAGGAGGTGGCGGCTTTAAACCAGACGCGCGAAACGCGCCGCATTAACGGCGGCAAGCCGTTCCAGAGCCTCTTCACGAACGACTGCATCGAGCGAGGGCTCGACATCGACAGGGGCGGTGCGCGTTACAACTGGGTCGAATGCTCATTTGTCGGCCTCGCCAATCTCGCCGACTCGCTCTACGTCATCCAGGAGGAGGTCTATAACCAGCGCACGATGAGCCTTGCGGAGATGCGCGCCATTCTCCAAGACAACTTCGTCGGCCACGAACCCGAACGGCTCCGCTTCCTCAAGAAGCATCCGAAGTATGGCATGAACGACGAAAAAGTGGACCGCTTCGTGCGGGAAATCGTGGACTTCGTGACAGCCGAATGCGCCCGCTATCAAATGGCGCCGGATGGGAGCCCGTTCATCCCTGGATCGTTCTGCTGGGTCATGCACCAAACCCTGGGCCGGATCTGCGGGGCGACACCCGACGGACGCAAAGCCGGGTTCCCGTTTGCCGATGGAGCCGGGCCCGCGCAAGGCCGCGAGACGTGCGGCCCGACGGCTGCGATCCTCTCGACCACCTCGTGGGACCCCTCAGCGATGATCGGCGGCGTCGCCTTCAACATGAAGTTCAACAGCAGCCTTTTCACCTCGCCCGAAGCCTTCCGCCGACTGCGCGACCTGCTCGTCACCTACCTGCGCCGGGGAGGGTTCGAGGTTCAGGTGAACGTCGTCGACCACGCGATCCTGCAAAAAGCCAAGGAGAACCCGGAAGCCTACCGCGACCTGGTGGTCCGGATCGGCGGCTACACCGATTACTTCACGCGCATCGGGCCGCAAATGCAGGCCGAGGTCATGCTGCGCACGGAATACCAGGGGGTCTAGCGCCAAAATAGCTGACCATTCCAAAACCATGAGCACGTTTCACACCGAATTCTCCAAAAAATCCCAAGCGCTCCTGGAAAAATCGCGCCAGCGAGCGACGAGCACCAAAAGCCAGGCCTGGATGTGCAGCCCCAAGGAGTTCAACTGGACCTACGCCTTCTTCGAACTTTACAAGGATGAGCCGTTGCGCCTCCGGCAGGCATTATCCTTCGCCTACGCGCTCAAAAACGAGCCGGCGCTCATTTTTGACGGCTTCGATCTGGTTGGGCAGTTCTATGTCATTCAAGGTTTGGGAACCCCCGATGCGAACGGAGGCGGCATTTGGGAGGATTATTCCCATCGCCCAAGGGCTGACTCCACAAAGCTGCGCCATGAAGGAAGGCATCACCCCGGCAATCCTTTCCGCGAACACCCTGCCCTTGCGCCTCTTCTCGGGCGGCGCCAGCACGATGTGGGATCTCGACCCGGCCCTCGCCACCCCGGAGACACTCAAGAGCCTGGTCAAGACCTTCATCGCCACCGGCGGCCAAATTTATCAAGGCAACACAACCTCCGTGGAGGAACTGGAGAATGCACTTGCGGAACCCGAAAAATACCCGAACCTGATGGTGCGGGTTGGCGGGTTCTCCTCGCGGTTCGTCGCGCTCCAACCCGACGTCCAGCGGGAAATCGTCCAGCGCCATAGGCACTCGCATTAGCTACCATGAAAGGGCGCATCTTCCAAATCCAGCGGTTCTCGATTCAGGATGGTCCGGGCATCCGCACGACGGTGTTTCTGAAAGGTTGTCCGTTGAACTGCCTCTGGTGCCATAACCCGGAAAGCCGGTCGCCACAGCGCCAGATCTTCTTCACTCCCGGCCAGTGTATCGGCTGCAAGGTCTGCGTGGAACTCTGTTCCCAAGGAGCCCACAAAATAGAAAATGGCGAGCACGAGCTCGACCGCGAGGCCTGCGTCATCTGCGGCGAATGTGTGACCGGGTGTTACACGGGCGCGCTGGAGGTTGTCGGACGCGAAGCCTCCGTCGAGGAAGTCCTCGCCGAGGTGCTCAAGGATCGCCCCTTCTACGAAACCTCCGGCGGCGGCATGACCCTCTCCGGCGGCGAGCCGCTGGCGCAATTTGAGTTCAGCCGGGCGATCCTCACAGCCGCGCGCGCAAATGGCTTGCACACCTGCGTGGAAACCTCGGGATTCGCGCCCTTCGCCCATCTGTCGGCGCTCCTCCCGCTGGTGGACCTCTTCTATATCGACTGTAAGGAAACTGATCCCGCGCGGCATCTGGAATTCACAGGCGTGGCGCTCGCGCCGATTGTGGAAAACCTCACGAAGCTCGACGCGCTCGGAGCCGTCATGGCCCTTCGCTGCCCGATCATCCCGGGGCTCAACGCGAGGGAGGACCACTTCCAAGGGATCGCCGCGCTGGCCAACCGGCTCGTCAACATCAAAGAAATACACATTCTGCCCTATCACCCGCTCGGCCGCTCGAAGCTCGAACGGCTCGGACACCCCGATCCGAACCCGGACTGGGATTTTCCCGAAAAAGCCGAGGTCGCGGCCTGGGTCGAAACAGTCGCCCGAGACTGCCGCGTTCCCGTGATCCGAGGATAGCTTAAATCAGGCTTGACCCAATTCGAGAACGCCGCAATCTCCCGGGCATGAAAGAACAGGTTAAACCAATCGTTTACTGGTGCTCGACGCCAGTGAATCCAAATGAAACGTTGATGGTGGCGGGCGAGGACTTCGCGGAGAAGGCCGTCCTGGAGTTCGCCGTCGGCACCAAGGAAGAAAAATGGGTCGAAGCCAAGCCCCTGCAGGCCTCCCGGCAATGCCTCAAGGCGGTCGTCCCGGAGACCTTGCATTTGGGGGTCTGGAGATGTCGGGTGCGGCAAGGGTCCGCGTGTTCCGAGGAGTTCCTCGTGAACAAGCCGGAGGTCTGGTGGAAGCAGGGGGAGGCCGGGCTGGACAGGACGTTCACCGGTGGCTGGCTCAGGCTGTTCGGACGTTGCCTGGCGCTGGACGGGAAAGCCAAACTCAAGGTCGCCGGCCAGGAGGTCGAGTGCGAGGAGGCGGATTCCTTCGCGCTGCGAGCGTCCCTCCCCAAGGATCTCAAGCCCGGGGAACACCCCGTCATGGTTTTCAACGGCAGCGCCTGGGAGGCGGTGGGCAACGTCCACGTCGAGGACAAACGTCCGGACACGCGCCCGGTGATCTACCTCAAGGATGACCCCAGCGCCGACCCGACGGGGAAGAAAGACTCCACCATGGCCTTCGTCCGAACACTGGAAATGGCCAGGTCATGCCCGGGCGGCGCGGTCATCAAAGTCCCGCGCGGTCGTTTCCGCATCGACGGAAACCAACGCCCCTTCATGACCATGAGCTCACAACTGTTCCTCATGGAGAACACGACGCTCTCGGGCGAGGGCTCAGACTTGACCTCGCTCTGGTGGCCGGACAAAAAGGAGGCCTTGCCGTGCCTTCTGGAAATGGCCAACGGCAGCGCTCTGGAAAACCTCGCCCTTTACGCCCAGGGGCCGCTCATCGGGGTCATCAAAGCCGAGAGCAACGTCCGCATCGAGAACGTCATGATCCGCGCCCGGTCCGACTACATGACGTCGGGCCCTGGCCGCCTCCACCACAAACACGCCTACCCGGTCGAAAACCAGCGCGGCAGCTCCGCTATCGACCTTTGGGGCCGCAACAACCGGGTTCTAAATTGCGATGTGGTCGGCAGTCTCGGCACCTGGAACGGCGAAGGCACCATCATTAGCGGGAATTACTTTTCAGGGGGCTGCGGCCTCATGGGCAGCAACATGATTTTCGAGAACAACCGGAGCGACGGCTGCAACATCCCCCTCTTCGGCAGGACCTTGGGGGAGCATGTCTATTTCAAGGGCAACCAGATCAGCACCGGGTACGGGGGCGACCACGAGTGCCTGACCTTCGACGGGCACGGCACCGCCTACTTCGGGAAAATAAAGAAAGTGAATGGCGTCACGTTCGAGTTGGCCGGGGAGTGGTTCAAGGAGCAGGGCAAAGGCGCCATGGCCAGCAAAGCCAACACCGTCGTCTACGTGGTAGACGGCCGGGGTACGGGACAGGCGCGCCTCCTCAAGGAATACACCGAGGACGGGTTCGTGACCATAGACCGCCCATGGGACGCCGTCCCGGACGACACCAGCTACATCGCCATCGGAGCCTGCAACCGGCGGCACCTCGTCATCGACAACGTCTTTAAGGACGGCGGGACGGCCGTCCAGCTCTACCCCGGCCACGCCGAATGTATCGTGGCCCGCAATAAAAACATCCGGACCAGCAACTACAATTGCATGGCCCACATGGGGCCGTGGCCGGGCCGGAAAGACGTCTCGAAACTGACCCGGGTCGATTTGAGCTGGTATAACCAGTTCCTCGCGAACGAGACCTTGGTAGGGAACGGCTGGGGCGGCGGAGTGACCGAAGTCGACCGCTGGATCGGCGGCGAGGCGACGATGATGATCCAGGCGGCGTGCCGGATGCGTTCGGAGCCGGTCGCCGGTGACGGCCGCTTCTTCGAGCAAGGGGAGATATGCCGCAAGCAACAGACGCCGGAATGGCTGCGGGTCGCCCTAGGCGAAAAAGACTTGCGCGGACGCAACCTCTCGCCCAGCCGCTGGCAGGTCATCCGGGGGCACGTCATCCACAACAACAGCTCGATCCGGGTCCGGGGACCAGTCACGGATGTCGTCATTGAACTCTGCAAACTGGCGAAATGCGACCGGGGCATCCGCATCGACGCGGAGGCCGACTTCATCCACCCGAACGACCTGGGCATGACTTTCGACTGGGAAGGTTCGGATTTCCCGGCCATGCCCTTCCAAGCCCCCGAAGGCATCCTGCTCCGCGGGAACGAATTCTCCGAAGTCGGCGCGCCTTACTGCGGCAATGCCCTCGACAAGGCGGACATCGTCGAACCCCCCAAACAACTCCCCCGAGCAAAAACCTAATAGGTGCCGCATGGCGCCGCGCAAAAAGCGAAGGGCGAAAAGATGAAGAGGCAATAAGTGTTCATAATCTTGCAAAACGCACCGACCTATTAGCGGCATTTTCTACCGGCCCCTACTTTATCGCTCGCTCAATGAAGTCAACTGCCATGGATACGATTCGCGAAGAAATGACGGAATATTATAACCCGTTGCGGAATGATCGGCTGCAAGAAAATGCGGTCTTTCTGAATCGGCGGTCGGAGATATGGTCCGAGATGGATGCCTACGAGAAGGCGAATCCGTCGATGCCAGCGTGTTTGTTAAAGGCGAAGCTGCAGGAGGTGATTGCAGAGCGCTTTGAGCCGATCCTGTTTCCGCACAATCCGTTTTTCTTCGAAATGGGGATGCGGTGCGCCGAAAACTGGGGGACCCCGGGCGGGCGGGAAACGGCCTGCGTGGCAGCGTGGACATGGCACAAGCGCATGCCCGCAAAACGAACGTTACCGGCTTGGCAGAACATTGAATCATTCAGGTCCGATGGGAGCCCGTGGAACATCTGGACGATTTGGAATCCTGTCGATAACGACCATCATAGTCTTGGCTATACCAAACTGCTGCGCGTCGGCGTGAACGGTATCCTGGCAGAGATTGCGCATCACCGGGCAGCAGCTCATAGCCCTCAATCGGCTGCATTCCTTGAGGCTGCTGAACGGTCATGCCGTGCCGTGCTCCGGGTGGCCGAACGCTTTGCGCAAGCCGCTGAAGCCCGGCTTGACGGGGAGACAGACCCGGAGGCCCGGCACAACTTCCAGTTCATCGCCGAAACGGCTCGCCGTGTTCCCGCCTTGCCGCCGCGAACCTTCAAGGAAGGCTTGGCCGCGCTGCTATTCCTTCGCGAAGCGACTGCATCGCTGGAGGCGATAGGAATTTCGTTGCTGGGGCATCCCGACCGGCTTTTGGGCGGCCTTTACCGGCACGACGTTGCCGAGGGGGTGATCACGGAGGCCGAGGCTAGGGATCTCATCGGGCGCTGGATGATTCCTACGGATGTCAAATTCCACATCGACGATGGGCAATGGCCCGAGACAAGCACTTGCATCGAGCTGGGCGGTTGCGATGAAGAGGGCCGCCCTGTCTATAACGACGTGACGCGCTTATTCATCGAAACCCACCATTCGCTCAACTTGATCAACCCCAAGTTGCAATGCCGTTACGGTTCCGCCTCGCCCGATTCTTATATCAATCTCCTGGCCCTCCATGCGGGGGAAGGGCACAACAACTTCGCCTTTTTGAACGACGATGTTTTGATTCCAGCCCTTGTCAGAGCAGGAAAAACCGAGCGCCATGCGCGGCTCTATGTGAATGGCGGCTGCCAGGAAACGATCACGGAAGGAGTCGAGCACAGCGCCGGGGCCTATTATTATTTCAACATGGCCCGGCTGCTGGACCTTTTCCTCAATCCCCGGGAAGGAAACCACGATCCAAGCGTCTTGCAGAAAGTGCTTCCTCAAGCCTCTCCGGATGATCCTGCGAGCTTCGAGGAATTTTATGAACAATTTATGTCCGCTTTTGGATATGCGGTTGGGCGGGGTGCCGGATGGCTGAAGGAGGCAGGACAAGGATGGGAGGAAGTCCACCCCTGTCCTTTCTTTTCCTCCACTCTGGAGGGGTGTTTGGAAAAGGGACGTGACTACACGGCCGGCGGGGCGATTTACAATCCGGCTAACCTGGCTCTGGTCGGCTTTGCCACGGTCGTGGATTCGTTGCAGGCCATTCGTCAGATCGTGTTTGAGGAACACGTCCTTTCGTTGAAAGAGCTTGCCCAGGTCCTCGCTTCAAACTGGGCAGGCAACGAACCTCTCCACGCCCGGATGGTTTCCGCGACGAAATTCGGCCATGGCGATGCCGAATGCGATGCCTTGGCTGCCCGCTTCGCCAGAGATCTCGTCGTCCAGACCTCCATGTTGCAAAATGAGCGTGGAGGCCGCTTTGTTCCGAGTTTATTCGTCTATTACGCTTTTGTTTGGATGGGCAAAAACACACGGGCCACTCCAGATGGCCGCCAGGCAGGGGAAGTGCTCAGCCAAGGCGTTAGTCCGAGCAGGGGACGGCTGCCCAATAATTTGACAGACGTCGTGCGCGCCATGGAGGGGATTGACATGCGCGATTTTCCCGGGAACGCCGTCCTGGATGTCCAGCTCCCGCTGACTCCCGCCAGCAGCGACTTGTTCTCTCCGCTGGCAGCGACCCTGAGAACTTTTGCGGCGCTCGGCGGCGCAACCCTCCAAACCAATGTCGTTTCCTCGGCCATGCTGCGCGACGCCAAGATGCATCCGGAACGTTATTCCAACCTGACCGTGCGGATTTGCGGCCTCTCGGCCAGATTCACGACTCTCAATAAAGAGGTGCAAGACGAGATCATTTCGCGTTCTTCGGATTGAGCGTATTCAAAGTATGCCGGCCCCTTCTTTACCGCTCGCTCAATGAAAACCTACGCAAACCCCGTCAACTTAGAATATCATTATCAGGTTCAAAACCCGGGATCCAAGACTCCCAAGCAACCGTATCGTTCTGCGGCTGACCCATCGTTCACGATCTATCGCGGGAGTTATTATCTTTTCACCTCCTACTCATGGGGCTATTTCCGTTCCGATGATCTTGTAAGCTGGAAATATATCCGGACAAAATCACTTCCGGAAAAAGCACTCGGGTGGGCTCCCGCAGCAGAAGTCATCGACGGTAAAATCTATCGCACAAATTCCGGCGTCAAGGCGCCGTTCTACGTTTCAAGCGATCCGCTCAACGACCAGTGGGAGTTCGTCAACGACCCGGCAGACCTCGGAGATCCAGCCCTGTTCTGCGACGACGATGGCCGAGTTTATATCTATCACAACCGGCAGGAATTTACGGCGGCGGACGGCAGCGTTTTTCATCATGTGATTCTCGGCGCCGAACTCGATGCCAAGACATTCGAACTCAAATCCGAATGGAAGGTTTTGATCGATCCCCAGCAGAAAACCCGCGGCTGGGAACGCATCTACGTCCCTGGCACCACCGGGTTCAACCATGGTTGGAACGAGGGGGCGGAAATGAACAAGTATAACGGGAAATACTATCTTCATTACGCAACGGCAGGCACTGAAAACCCGGAATATGCCGATTGTTTTGCCATTTCCGATTCGCCACTCGGCGATTTTGTTGTGAGCACCAGCAATCCGTTCTCGCTAAAGACCGACGGCTTCATGTGTGGGGCAGGACACGGCACGAACGATATGGATCAGTTTGGAAACCACTGGCATTTTACGACCATGGTGATCGCCGACAAGCATCCATGGGAAAGACGGATCGGCCTGTTTCCTACCTTCATTGATCGGGATGGGCTCCTTCATTCCGACACCCGATTTGGCGACTACCCGCACCGGATCCCAGACTGCAGGCTCGAAAATGAAACCGATCTTTTCCTGGGCTGGATGCTCCAGTCGTTCGGAGCCGAGGCGAAAGCCTCTTCCGAGCTGGAAAACCACCCGGCCAGGCTTGTTGTCGAGGAATCCAGCCGCACCTACTGGATTGCTGCCGACCGCAATCCGGCAAACGTCGAGCTCAAGCTGCAGCAGGTTTCTGAGATTTATGCCATCCAGGTCAACTTCATGGAACACGAAGCTGATCGGCATCAGGAATATCTGCCGTCGTATATGGTCGAAGCATCTCTTGACGGCATCGAATGGAAGGTGATTGTCGACGAGCGTAATGCCAAGCGCGATCTGGCCCACCCCTATCACGAAATGGCCTCTCCAGTTCAAGGGCAATATTTTCGGCTGACGATTTACAGGATGTCGGGCAACGGGTATCCGGCAGTCCGCGCCCTCCGGCTATTTGGCACGACGAACGAGGTCCCGGCTCCATCCGCCGCCAATCCGATCGAGATCACACGCGCTCCGGGAGGCTTTGACAATACGGTTGCGAAACTTCGCTGGAAACTTCCCGAGTATGCCGACGGCTGCAACGTCTTGTGGGGAGTTGCCCCGGACAAACTTTACCAGTGCGCAACAATCTACGGCGAAGAAAAGAAGATCACGTCGCTATTGAAAGACCAGCCGTATTACTTTGCCCTGGAGTTTTTCGGAAAAGGTGGCGTCGCGCCCAAGAGTGATATTTTCAAAGAAAGCTAAAGATGCATTATGACTAGTTCAACGATATCCCATCCACGCAGAGTGACTCCTACCGATGCCATGCCTTTGCCAGTCTCGCCCTCTACGGAGCGGCAGGGAGGAATCCCGAACCCCCTGCCATTGGAGGCAGCGACCGCGTGCTGCAACGATCATTTGCTTTCAAATGACCAAGTGTGGAAATTCGTCCGCCTGCTAAACAGCCGATACGACCGTTGCGCACAGGATGAATCCCCTGCTCCCACGCAAGCGGCACTTCGCTTCGATCGGCTGCTTCAGGACTTGCCGATTGCCATCGGGGCGATCGATGGCATGGCAGGCGACTTCGGATGGCCGGAGGAGGATTTTGAAAACAAGGCCCTGACACTGGAGGCAGAGTATCGCGAGCTCGCCGATCTTCGCCCCGCAGCCGCAGCTAGCCGCCAGGCTTCCGATTTCGATCTGCTCGGCTCGCGGTTTGGCATGGGCCCCAGCAATGGAGGATCAGCCCACACCACGGTCGATTACGAGCGCGTGGTGACGGAGGGGTTGGACGGGATCTTATCCCGAATCGAAAGCGAACGCGAAAGGGCTTCCCCTGAGAAATCGGAGCTCCTCGAGGGTATGGATATTGCCTTGCGCGCGGTCATTCGCTGGAGCGAACGCTATGCGGCCAGGGCAGCCGCCCACGCACAAGATGACAGCCTCGCCGCCGCCCAGCGCAAGCGGATGTTGAGCATTGCCGAAACGTGCGCCATCCAGCCCGCCAAACCGGCCCGCACATTCAAACAGGCCCTGCAAGCGATCCGCCTGGTTCACGTCGCCACCGCACTCTCCGAGCTATCGGCTGCCTCGCTCTCACTGGGCCGGCTGGACCAATATCTTCTTCCTCTCTTCCAGCGGGACCTCCAGCAGGGGATCGAAGAATGCGAGCTGGAACGTGATCTCTCCGACTTCTTCGTCGCTCTGAACCGGTTCGGTGATGCGGCCTGCAACATCAATATCGGCGGCTGTGACGCGAGCGGTCAGGATCAGTTCAACGCGCTTTCCCGCCTGATCCTGAAAGTCGCCAGCCAGCTTCAGCTCGCTTCGCCGATTCTCGCGATCAGGGTCCATAGCGGCACCACAGACGAAGTCTTTGACCTGGCGCTCTGTCCGGAATTGCTGCGTATTGGCCAGCCGACATTCTATGGCGAGCAACCGTGCAAGGCCGCGTTGATCGAGCGCGGCATCCCCGAAGCTGAAACGCACCGCTGGGTCGCGAACAGTTGCATGGGGCTGATGATGGCGCCTAACGAATGGTCTGATATGTGGGGATCCGTCGTCAACGTTCTGACCTCGGTGGAGATGGCAACGAACCACGGGCAACCCTTCCTTCAGGAATTCCCGTTTAAGCTGCGCACGCTCGTGCCGCAGGAGTTTCAGACCTTCGATGACCTGTTCGAAGCGACATGCTCGTTCCTGGATGAAACGATTTCCCTGCTGCTGGATGAAACACGGACGAGAAGGGCTCAAAGGAACCCGAATCCGTTCGTGTCAGCCCTGCTGGGCGATTGCATCGAGCGCGGAAAAGATCGGCTGCTCGGCGGCTGCCGATACCACACCGTCATCGTGGAGGCCTTCGGGCTTATCAATGCCGCCGATGCGCTGCTGGCCATTCGCCGGCTCGTTTTCGAGGAGCGCCAGTTTACCCTCGATAAAATGGTGCTTGCAGCGAAGCAGAACTTTGAAGGGCATTCCGAGGTGCTCAATAAAATCCGACGGACACCAAAATATGGGAACGACGATTCTGAAGCGGATGCGATGGCTAGCCGGCTGGCTGAGCGATTCGCCCGTTCGGTGAGAAATCACAGCGATGAGATTTACACGTTCGCCCCATCATTCCACACGCTCGACGCGCATGTCGGGAAGGGGGCGATCACCGCGGCGAGCCTGGATGGCAGGCAGGCAGGCGAGGCGTTCGCCAAAAACGTTGGGGTCGGGATCAACCGTTCGCGGACGGGACCGACCGCGCTCCTCCGCTCGGTGACGACAATCGATCAGCGGGCATTTTTCGGCGGGCAAGCCTTGGATCTCTCGATCGAGGCGAGCTTGTTCGCAGATGCCATCCAGCGGAAAAAAGTTCAAGCGCTCATGCGCACGTATTTCCAGCTGGGCGGATTGCAGATCCAGCTCAACGGGTTATCGGTCGAAATGCTTGAAGAGGCCCAGCGCGCACCGGAGACACATGCCGGGCTGCTCGTCCGCATCGGAGGATTCTCAATGCCGTTCGTTCAATTGTCCGCAGACAAACAGAACGATATGATCCGGCGATTTCGCGAAGGAGTATAAAATTTGATCGCACCAGCCACCCACTCCCAATCCCATTTGCTCCTGGAAGCCGGAGAACCTTTTGCCGCAGGCCTCTGCGAATGCCCGGAGGCCACGCCCTTCGAACGCTATGCCCGCGCTTACCGCCGCTGGTTTGAAGACGCCCCGCTCGCCGCTTATGAGGGCGGGCATCTCTATCCCGGAGGGCCGAAACCCGCCACAGCCGCTACGGTGACGCCCCACTATTCGCCCACCTTGACTTGGAATCTGCGTAGCTTCGACGAGCGCTTGCCGCAGCTCGACGCTCCCACGCGACAGGCGTTTAAAGACCTCAAACGGCTGCTGAATGGGGAAGAGGAAAAAATCCGGTTTGGTGACGGCCTAAAGACTCACACAGTCGGAGGAGCAGGATACACCCATGCGATTGTTCAATATGGCCGGGTGCTCGCCGAGGGCCTGGATGCCTATGAAGAGCGGGTTCGCGCCGGACTGGATCGATCCTCCGACGCCGCGACACAGGGGTTTTACACTGGGTTGCTCGACTTGCTGGCAGGGATTCGCACGTTGCATTCCCGCTCGATCGAGCAGGTGCGACAAAGTACGGGGCCGAATCGGGACCGCCTCATCGCCGCGCTTTCCCGCGTGCCGTTTCAGCCCGTCCGTTCATTCTATGAGGCGATGGTGGCTTATAATTTCGTCTATTATCTGGACGGCTGCGACAACCCCGGCCGGCTCGACGCCGTGTTGGAACCCTACTACCAGGCGGCCCCCGACCGGGATAATGCCATCACCCTCCTGAGCGAGTTTGCCGACAACGTCAGCGCCAACGTAGGATGGACTGCTGCCCTCGGAGGCTCCCATGCCGATGGCACCCCGGACTACTTGGAGATGACGGAAATCGTCCTTGCAGCAACCCACGGCCGATTTCGGCCAACCTTGGAGCTGCGCGTTCGGCCGGATATGCCAGACTCGCTTTGGAAAGCCGCCTTCGACTCCCTCGCTTCGGGCAACGGGCAGCCCGCGTTCTACAACGAGGCAGAATACCTCGCGGGTCTGCGCGAGGCGGATCTCGGGCTTGTCGAAGACGATCTCGTCCAGTGGTGCGGCGGGGGCTGCACAGAAACGATGGTTCACGGCTGCTCGAACATCGGTTCCCTGGACGCCGGGTTCAACCTGCCGCTGGTTTTGGTGGAGACGCTCCGCCGCACGCTCACAAACGATTCGGTGACCTTTGATGACGTGGTCGCAGCATTCCGAGCCGACATGCGGGGCGTCATTCACGAGGTCCTGGGCGCGCTCAACAAACACTTTGCAGCCCGCGCGCTTCACCGGCCCCAGCCGGTCCGCTCGTTGTTGATGGACGATTGCGTCGAGCGCGGACGCGACTTCAACGATGGCGGGGCCCGATATAACTGGTCGATCGTCAACGTGGCGGGCCTTGCGAATGTCGCGGATTCGCTCGAGGCGCTGCGCACCGTGGTGTTTGCCGGGAAGGCGGTCACGCCCCGCCAGTTTCGCGACATTCTGGAACGCAATTTCCAAGGAGATGAGGCCCTGCGGCTGCGACTGGCCGCCGCTCCGAAATACGGCAACGATTTTTCCGGCGTCGATGCGATTGCGGCGGAGGTTGCCGACTTCGTTTATCGCGAAATCCGCGCGTTCCCCTGTGCCCGCGGCGGACGATTTCTGCCCTCGCACATCATGTTTGAAACTTTCACGGGGGCCGGCCATCCCGTCGGCGCGACTCCCGATGGCCGCCTGGCTGGAGAGCCGCTGGCCGATTCCGCCGGGCCCATGCAAGGCCGCGATACCAACGGCCCGACAGCGATGCTGCGGAGCGTTGCGCGCCTGCCGCAGCGACTGGCGGTGGGCACGCCGGTGCTGAACATGCGCTTTTCCAAGCCGACGCTCGCGAGCGAGGCCGGACGCCAGAGGCTCCGCACTTTGATCGAAACCTATTTCCGGCTCGGCGGGCTCCAGGTGCAGATTTCCGTGGTGGATCGGGCGGAGCTTGAGGATGCTCTCATCCATCCCGATCTCCACAACAATCTGATCGTCCGCATCGGCGGCTACTCGACGTATTTCAACCGCCTCTCGCACGAGCTAAAAATGGAAGTCATCAAGAGAACCGAATACGCGCTGAGCTGAAGTCACTTCAGCGCCGTACAGATCCTTTCCATCCTCTTTGAAATTTATTTCCCCACTTAGGTGATGACCGAGTTGCACGTCCAGACGATTCAAATGCCGGCCGCAACACTCGGCGAAGAGAATCCTTTGCCCGCATTCAGACACGCCGCCGATGATCTCACGGTGAATACCGACCCGTCCGTTGACGAGGATGATCGGCGGCGGCTTGGCTGGGGCTGTGCGCCACGCATCCTTCCGTATCGTCTCCAGGACGGGTATGACCGGGATCGGCAACTCCGTCCGCTTCAGGTTGTCGTGCTGGAGAACGAGCACCTGCGGGTGATGGTTGCACCGGAGCTTGGCGGAAAGCTGCTGTCGCTTTTCGACAAAAACGCCCGGCGAGAACTGCTTGACCGGAATCCTGTGTTTCAACCCGCCAACCTTGCTTTGCGCAATGCCTGGTGCAGCGGTGGCGTGGAATTCAATGCCGGGCAGTATGGGCACCATCACCTCACCTGTTCGCCGATGTTCGCTGCCAGTTTCCGGAGCCCCGGAGGGGAGCCGGCTTTGCGTATTTACGAATGGAATCGTGTAAAGCGTTTTCCCTACCAGATCGATTTCCACCTGCCGGCGGGCTCACGATTCCTTCTTACGCATGTGAGGATAGTGAATCCTCATGAGGATGAATTGCCCATGTATTGGTGGACGAACATTGCGGTGCCCGAGAATGAACGCACGCGCGTGATCTGTCCGGCCGATTCAGCCCTGCATCCAATGGGCGATGGCCGGTTCGCCCGGACCAGCGTTCCCATGCAGCCACCAGGCATTGACCTGACCTATGCGCGCAACATGCCGGCGGCGCATGAATACTTCTTCTGCATCCCGCAAGGGGTGCGGCCCTGGGAGGCGGCGGTGGAAGCTGACGGCACGGGCCTGCTTCAGGTGTCCACGGCGCTGTTGCGGGGACGCAAGGTGTTCTACTGGGGAATGAATCAGGGGGGGCGAAACTGGCAGGAGTTTCTCGCGCTGCCCGGCCGATCCTATATCGAGATCCAGGCGGGCTTGGCCCGCACCCAGAATCAGCATGTGCCAATGCCGGCGGGAGCGACGTGGGAGTGGACCGAGGCATTTGGCGGAATCGCTGTCGATCCAACCCAGGCACATTCCAGTGACTGGAACGTTGCCAAAGGTTGTATCGACGTCGAACTCGCACAACGGTTGCCGGAAGCACTGCTGAATGAGTATGACCGCGGGTTCGCACAATCCGCCGCGTGCCGGGCCGACAAGATGCTATTTGCCGGTTCCGGTTGGGCCGCCCTGGAGCGGCGCCGTCTTGCGGCCCAGGGCTTGCCTGACCGCATTCCGGCCGAATTGGATTTTGGAGAGCCGGGTGCGGACCAGACCCCGTGGCTGGCGCTTCTGGAGACAAACAGTCTGCCGCCCGCCGATTCACCCGGACATCTTATGACGCAGCCGGAATGGCAATCCATTCTGGAGCGTTCAATAGAAAAGGGCCCCAGCGACCACTGGCTCGCCTGGTGGCACCTGGGAAATATGCGCATGGAAAACCGGGACGTGGCCGGCGCAAAGCAGGCGTGGACAAAGTCGATGGAACAACGCAGCACCGGCTGGGCTCTGCGCAATCTGGCCGTTCTGACGGCACGGTCGGTTCGGCCCCCTGCGAATAATGCGTGGATACTAAATGAGCCTCCGCCTTCATCCGAGGCTGCGGAAATGTTCTTGCGGGCATGGGAGGCAGGTCCGCCCATCGTATCCGTGGCCATCGAGGCAGCGCAGATGTTGTTGGCCACCGGACAGCATTCGCGGCTTGCCGCTTTTGCCCGCAGTCTGCCGGCTGTCATCCGCAGCCATGAGCGTATTTGCATCTTCGCCGCCGCTGCCGCCGTGAAGTTAGGGAATCTGGACGAGGTTGAACCTCTCTTCAAGCAGACCTTCGCCACGATTCGCGAGGGGGAAACGACCCTCACCGACATCTGGTTCGAATACCACGCCAGAAGGCTTGCTGAAGGGAAGCCGGTCGATGACACCGTGCGGACTCGTGCGAGCCGGGAGTTTCCGCCACCGAAGAACATTGATTTCAGAATGATCATCGAGACACAATGAAGTTCTTGTCTCAAAAATCAGGAGGAGAGGAAGGATGAGCAAAGGATTTCGTCTATGGATCCAGGGCCCGATGACACGGGTTTTCCCTGACGATCTGCCCCCGGAGACACGGGAGGGTGCCTTTGAACTCTGCGCAGCGCGCGGCGAGGTAGAATGTTGCCAGGTCGGGGTGCGTGCAGACGATGTCGATCCGAGCCGCATCCATGCCGGCAATCCGAACCACATTCGCGCAACCGTATCCGATCTGACGGGACCGCGTGGCGCAACGATTGCCGCCGAACAGGTGGACATCCTTTACCCCGAATTCGTTCCCGTGAAATGGGCTGCCACCCACCAGTTCCCGGGCGATATGGAGCGCATACCGCCGGCATTCTTTCCCGATCCGTTGGCCCCGGATGTGGTTTTTGATGTTTGCGGCCCCCGGATGCCCCCGACCCGCTCCATTTGGGTCAGGATCCGCGTGCCGCGCGAAGCCGCCGCGGGGATCTATGATGCCGTGATCACGGTTTTCGTGGGCCGCCAGAAAATCAATGCGGAAAATCAGCCTGAGAGTATCGGCTTCGAGAAGAGCGCCACCATCCGGTTTCGCCTGCGCGTCTGGGATTTCGACATGCCCGAACGCTCCCGCCTGCTCATGACGAACTGGTTCTGGCCTGCCGAACTGGCGTCCTGGTACAAGGTGCGGGCAGGAACCCCCGCCTATTGGCATCTGATCGAACTGGCGGCGGACGACATGGCGGCGCATCGTCAGAACGTCATTCTCACTCCACTATTCGGCGACGCCGAAAACGAAGACGTCAACCCTCAGCTTGTCGGGATCCGACGCCGCGGTCGGAAATATGCGTTCGACTTCCGGCAACTCGACCGCTGGTTCAACATGTTTCTCAAACGAGGGTTCGTCCTCTTTGAGGGGCAGCATCTCGCCGGGGCCTCGCGGAAACCGGTCGCGATCCAGGTCGTGTCCCCATCGGGCCGGAAGCAGGTGGTCGACTTTAGCGATGCCCGGGACCCGGAATATGAAGAGTTCCTCGCGCAGTTCTTTGCCGCCCTGTGGTCGCACCTGGGCAAGCGGGGATGGCGCGACCATTTCGTCCAGCACATTTCCGATGAGCCCAACCTTTCCCAGCTCAAACGGTTTCGTCGTCTGGCCAACCTGGTGCGCCGAGCCGCGCCCGGGATGAGGTTCATGGACGCCCTGAGCGATCCGGAATTCGCCGATGTCACTGATATTCCTGTGCCGCTGGAAAGCTCCTATGACCGGGTTCTGGCGAAGTCCAATCGAACTGCCGAAGACATCTGGGTGTACTACTGTTGCGGCCCGTGCGGCAGGTGGCCCAACCGGTTCATCGAATACCCGCTCATTCGCGTCCGCATTTTCGCCTGGATCTGCTTCCAAAAACGGATTCCGGGCTTCCTGCACTGGGGCTACAACTACTGGTCCGCCATCCGCAAGAAAGTTCACAATCCATGGGATGACCCAAGCACGCATCGCCATCCTGCCGGAGACCCGTGTGTGATTTATCCGCCCCGCGATGAACGGATGCCCCGCGATCGGATCTACGGATCCATCCGCTGGGAGATCATCAGGAAAGCCATGGAAGACCACGAGTACCTCTGCATGACACGGGAACTTGCGGAATCGAGCAATACGGAGGCGAGGGACATTCTGGACGAGGTCGCGACAAAGGTTGTGCCGGATTGGACCACCTACACACGTGACTGGACGTATCTTGACTCGGTGCGCGCACGGATGGGTGCCTTGCTGTCAAAACAACTTCAGATTAGGGGCGGGGCCCACCGGGCTGCTTCACAGGAATCAACTTGATATACTCCAAGCCGAAAAAGAATCCTTTGCTCGTCCCCTCTTGCCGATGACTTCCACCCCCAGAGTCGATTCGCCCGCCGGGAGATCGACGACCCCCATAAACTCGGGATATCCGCATGAGCCCTGCGGCTCCCCCCAACCCATGACATCCATCGGCTCGCGCAACTTTTTCCCATTCAGGCTCAATTGCACGATTCCGTAATTGGGCCCCCTGTTGAAACGAACCAGCACCCCGTATCTTCCAGCTTCCATCACGGGCAATTTCAGAGCCAAGGTCTCCCCGATCGATTCCGCGGGCCAGACCAACACCTGCAGCTTTTCTAAATTCGTCTGCGAGAAGGGACGATGCTGGGGCTCTTTAGGGGTCAGCGCCCCGTCGATCAAGGACGGGCCCTTGACGTCTTGAACCCCTTCAGGCCGATTCCACCACCCGATCCGTTCGGAAACAGCAACGGCAGCATACGGATCTTTTCCCCCGGCATTTAAATACCAGAAAGCAACTGCGGAATAGTGGGTTAATCGGTCATTCGTGTAATACTTCTCGATGTCTCCTTCGAATGAGGTCTGGAACGGAATATTGTCGGCGAGATGCCAGCGGTTCGCGCTGACATGGCCTTGATTATTTTGGTTAACCGGCTGGCTGTGAAATGCCTGCACAAAGGTTCCGCCTGAGCTCCAAGCATAACCAAAATAGTCTTCCGAACCCGTCCCAAAGGTGGATGGAAACTTCTCGCCGTCGACGAAGAACTTCTCATCGCCCTCCCCCCACCAACCGCCGAGCGGATTCCAAACGTGAAGTTGAGTCCCGACATACCGCCCCTTTCCTTCAGTCGTGAGAAGTGTCCAGTCGATCTGCCGATCTTTTCGCGTCGGGAGAAATGCGTCGCGGTGCCATTTGGCATGGAACCGGCCCAAAGTTTCGATCGGCTTGTTGAGCGGCGAATGCGCCACTTCCAGGTCATTGAGACGGGCTGTGCGCTGTCATTGCCCACTTCGATCCGAGCCTTATCAGAAAATGGCATGTACCAGTAACAGTAGAAAGTACCGTCTGCCGAAAGCCCCACAGGCAGGGTCTGGAAGGGAACAGCCCCCGCGGCGGAGGCAAAGAAATCTCCGAGCGGCGACCAGATCGCCGGGCTGCTTTCATTGTCCCATGTCACGCTGACTATCAGTTGTGCGAGCAGCGTCCGCTGTTGTTCCACATCCTTAGACAAGATTTGGCCTCGTGAACGGCTCGTGGCTTCTGTCAAAATATCCGATGAACGGCAAGTCGACGGTCGAGGCCTCCGCTCCGTCCAGGTAGATCTTTATGTGGCCTTCCTTGGCTGCGGCGGCCCAGATGCGCCAGATGCAGCCAGGACCCTGAATCTCAGCCATGACAATGCCCTCGCCTTCTTTTCGGATGCTGTCGCCACCGTCAGCATTGGCATCCCACGCGATGTAGCTGTCGGTGGCTTCATCATATTTGCTTTTCCGGTCGTAGCTGCTTGCCAGAGCTCCCTTTTCGCCGGCCGGCGGCAGGACCGCCAGGTGTTCCATGTCGGTGAGCCGGCTGACCAAATCGGGGTAGGTGAGCGTCTCTGCGGCATGGCCGGCGAAAGGGCCAGCGGCCAGGCAGCCTAGGGCAAGGACGAGTTTGTAGGTTCTGAGAATGAGCGTTTGCATAAGAGATTTTCTTTCTAGATAATTTCCAAGGTGTCGCGGTCGGCCCGTCAAGTCCGACAGGCTGCTAGATCGAATAATACCGATCCATGCGCCTGGGAGTGAAGCCCACGACATCAATGTTTTTTCCGCTTGGTTTCATGTAGTAGTAGGCGACGCTGCGATAAATTCCGGAACAGTTGTTGCTGGAACCGTGTTCGAGCGTGAAGGCGATTTTCTTTTCGAAGGGGATGCAGTCTGAAAAATGAAACCGATAACCGTATAGAATCTCATCTTCGATGCCTTTTCTAAACGATGAACCAGAGTCTCCTCCGGATAAAGGAGTCACGCACGGATGGATGCCCCATGCATCATTTAAATAATCCTCGGTGCCAGTGCCCCACATCGTGCGACGCGGATCATCATCCACAAACACGGCCTCGTCAGCTTCAACCTTGGACCGACCAAATGGCGTTTCGGCACAATCCACATGGAAACAGCAACCAACGAAATGACCTCATCCATAAGTCCGCAAAATTGGATAGTTGTGGTTATCATTTTGATTTCGCAGGTACATGACTTCACTATATTTACCCAAGTCATAGCCAAAAGTTGAATCCTCGTAGTGGTAGAGAGCTTTGAAGTGACAGGAATCCTTATTCCAAGTCGATTGAGCGTCGTACACGATTTCATACTCAATTTCCTGGGTGTCAATGCATGAGGTGTTCCACAGTTCAATCACCCCGCGTGTACAAATAGGCATCGGGAAGCGACAGGTGTATTGATCGCCTGATTTGGATATTACTGCTGTTTCGTAGGAATCGTGGGCACCGAAATCCATGAAGAAAGCGGCCAGCGGGCTTTTAATTGATGCGCGTCGACGGCCAGATAACCCACCGATGGACAAATCCTCCTTCCCGAGTCTCCTCACATCAATGAACAAATCTTCGTCCCAGAAGCCCCGCAATAGCAATTTTTCCTTGAGATGTTTTGATTGGGATTCATTTTTTGGCCACGGTGTCTTGATGCTGAGTTCGCGGATGGTGAACGATTCTTCTTGGTCAAAAATCACATGTTTCTCACCAGCCTTCAACGAGCAGCGCCCCCGTGATCGCTTGAATTCTGAGTTTGTAACTTTGGTCTGATTCAGTTGATTCAACACCCGGTCATATTCGCCTTCCTCTGTTTTCATGCTTTGATTTGAAAATGTCGGCAAACTGTGCGGCGTATCGCATAACAGGTAGTTGACTTGATAATAAACCTCGGGCGCGGGTGATAACACGATTTTGCAACCGTCATTAAAAGCCATTGGACAGTAAGTGGTGTATCCCCCGGGTTTCAGGGCTGCCATGGCCTCCTTGAATTCCGGAGTATTAGGATCCAATCGCCCTGTGCCCCAGCGCAAGGGCAACCGCTTCATGAATTGTTCGAAGGGCTCGTCCACCACGGGGGAATCATTCTTGTCCATGTAGATTTTGATCTGCCCGGCAGGATTGGCCGACCAGATTCGCGTGATGATGCCCGGGCCGTCGACGTCCATGACAATGCCGTCCTGCCCGATCACCAATTCATAATTACCCCAGTCATAGTTTCCCCCTTCCCGATCATAACTGCTTGCCATGTAGGCGCGAAAAGACTTTGCCGCAGGCAGGTTTTCCAAGTTGAATAGATCGGCGATGCCTGTCAGTTTCAGCGCCGCAGAGGGGTTTGAGGCATTGGCATCTTGCAGACTTAGCAAGGGTGTTTTCATAAGAGATTTTCTTTCTAGATAATCTCCAGGTAGTCGCGGTCGGGCAGCGCTGGGAATGGCGCGGTGGGGAGGGTTTGATACCAGTAGGCCACCGAGGCGATATCGTCCTGCAGGGGCAAATACCGCCCTCCGGCGCGCCATCCTAAGGCCTGCATGGTCACCTTCAAATCCGAATCAAACCGCACCGGGTCGCTGACATGCCAGCGATACATGCTGAATCGCAAGTTAGCTTTGTAGGTGCCGTCGGGCCGGCGAACTTGCGAAACTCCCGCATAAGGGGTGGTGTATTCCTGGTATTGTTTGGTCGCCTTGTTCTCAAAATTGTAGGAGCCGCAAAAGTAGTCTTCGGTGCCGGTTCCGCAGATCGTCGGGAACCCGGTTGATCCCGCCACGACCTTGCCGTCGGACAGCGAGGGATCGGTGTCGCCGTCGAGGTAGAACTTGATCTCTCCCTCTCCCCACCACCCGTCATTGTTCATCTGCCAGGCCATGTACGTTCCGACATAATGCCCCTTGCCCTGAATGCCATCAACGATGGTGTAAACATCCTTGTACGGTAGAGGATTGGTTCGGCGGAATTGGGCGTGAAAATACGCGGCATCCTCCGGCACATCGCCGAGGGCATAGTTGATTTGGAAAAAGATGGTCATGCGCTCGATCCCGATGTTTTCCAATGTCATCCGAAAGCGTTTACGAAATGGCATCGGCCAGTAGCAGTTGAAGGCATTCCCCGGGTTCACGCAGACGCAGAGCGAGCTGATCGGCGCAAACACGTCATAGCTCGTGAAGGCGGAAGCAAAAAAATCTGCGATCGGGCACTCGACGCTTGGGGTTGTCTGATCATCGTAGTAAATCCGCAAAATGCTGTGGCGGTAGGTGCCAGTCGGCGTCATCCAGATTTGCTGAATGCATCCGGAATCTTCGATATCGGCCAAGGTGATTGTTTCGCCCGGCTGTACCGAGTCGCATGGATGCACTTTCCAACCTTGGCCGAGGTCGCGGGCCACGCCGGTCGGGTTCCCGTTGGCATCAATCGGCGGCAGGTCGCGCGCGCCGCCGGATTTCGCTCCGGTTCGATTCTCCGAGCAGATCGAGCGGGTTTTGGCATTGGACAGGCGGGCGATGGTGCCCATGTCGCATTGGAGTCCGTGAAACATATGAATTTATATGGTTGGGTTTTTTGGGTTTTAGAAAGAAGTCGCAGCAGCCAATCTTCAAGGACACTCGCTCGAACCTGGAGTCGAGAGCGATGAAGCCGGTGTGGCAACTGGGATGCAGCCTTCCATGAAAGGACTTGTTTTGGAATGGACGAAACGCTGAAAAACCTGCACTTTTGTCAGATGCTGCTTGGTTCCAAGATCTGGTTCACCCCATCGAAGGAGACGCTCGCTCTGCGGGTGAATGGAATCGGGTGGAAAGAGCGAATGCCGGCCAGTTTTGTCAACCGCCCGAGCGGCACGGGGGATTTCATGCTGCTGGGTTTTCACGGTCCTGCGGAATTCCGGGATGCAACAGGAATGCGCCGGTTTGAGAGTCCCTCTTGTATATTCTGGAAGCCCGGGGATCCCCACTATTATGGGCGGGGGGACGGCCCTATTGTTCATTCCTGGCTGCATGCCGAGGGCAGCGCCATGGCAGAGGTTGCGCAGCATGCAGGCATCGAGGTTGGCGTGGGGTATCCCGTGGATGACCTGTCCCCCTTGGAACAAATGCTTCAGGAGCTACATGGGGAAATGACGGAATGGGCAGAGCCCTCTCTTGAGATTGCAAGGGCGGTGATCGACACCGGCCTTCGCAGGCTCTCCCGTCTGATCCTTAGGCATCCTCACCCCAATCTTCCTCCAAAAAACCTTCATGACGCAAGGCTCCGTGTGGACAGCGACCCGGCCTCCGTCCTTTCTGTGGCTGGCATGGCAAGGGAGGCGGGGCTCTCCCGGCAGCACTTCACCGAATTGTTTCGCCACCACTTTGGCATGGCCCCTATGAAATATGTTCTCCACGCCCGCTTGCATCGTGCCGCCCATCTCCTCCGGGATCAAAACCGTCGAGTATCGGATGTCGCCCGCGCAGTTGGATTTGAGGACCCCTTCCATTTTTCGCGCTCGTTCCGAAAAGAATTTGGCATTTCGCCGAGGCTTTTCAAGAAGCGGCAGATGGGGGATCTCATGAGCTTGACCACGGTAAGATTAATGGCAGTCAATGCGTGGGTGCGTGATCGAGGTATTTAAGGGAAACGGCGAGACGGATCAGAGCAGGGTGTCCGATCGACCTCACAAAACCGGCGACCAATCTCTTCCTGACTTACCGGAAGTCCGGGAAGAAAATTCCTAGCAATTATGAAACTACCGCTCTCTGGAAAATCGTCGCTTGCCCTGGCTACGGCGATGATGCTCGCTGCGCTTCTTGTCATGGCGGATCCGGCCGCCTCCCAAAAAAAGGAAGTCAAACTCGAACCTGCCGTTCCATTCACCCTGCGGGACGGGCTCCCCAACGTCGCTGAGAAGCTTAAGGCAGGCGGCGATGTCAACGTCCTCTTTCTCGGCGGCTCGATTACCGTTGGAGGGTCCTCGCCGAAGGGTTATGTCACCTTCGTTGGCGACTGGCTGAAGGAGCATTATCCCAAAGCCAAGATCAACGTGATCAACCGCGAAATCTCCGGAACCGGGTCCGACTACGGATCCAAGCGCTACGATCGGGACGTGCTCCCCAATAAGCCCGACCTCGTGCTCATCGAATTCTGCGTCAATGACGGCGACAACGATCGCACGGAATCGATGGAGCAAATGGTCCATAAAACGTGGCTGAAAAATCCGAAGACCGACATGCTCATCTTCTATACGATGATGAAGACTCACCTCGATTACTATAAGGCGGGGAACCTGCCTCCCTCCGCCAGCGCCCATGAGCGGGTCGCCGCTTTCTACGGTATCCCGGGCCTCGGGACGGTTTACAACGCTGCCGCGAAAATCAACTCGGGCGAAGTTCCCTGGTCGCTTTTCTCGCCCGACGGATGTCACCCGACACAGGAGGGCTACGGGTTCTTTAACGAAGTCTTCGCCCAGACACTCCCCGAACTATTGAAAGCACCCGCCTCGAAAGCGCATGAACTGGGGAAATCCCTCACCGCCAATCTCCAAGTCTACCCCCCGAAGCTCGTGGCCAAGCCGCTAGAATTCACGGGCGATTTCGTCACAGCCAAAGGCGAAAAGGCAGAGAAGGTTTATCCTCTGCCCATCCCCGCCAAGAACTGGATCGGCGAACCTGACTTCCACGCGCCGGATGGCAAAACGCTCTGGAGGCTCTCGTGGCTTCCCAGGGAGCTTGGGGGCAAACTCGACCCAGCGATCGGTGCGGATAAAACCAAGTGGGAAACCAACTCGATGAGCTGGTTCGAGGGGGATGGCGGCTTTACCGGCCCGCTAGGAACCACCCTTTTTAGTCGGCACGCTGATAACTCCGTCATCGCGATCGCGGGCAAAGAGATCGGGATGATTCGCTTCATCGCTCCGGAAACCGGTCGATATGCGATTTCGGTGAAGTCCGGCCCTTGGGGCACCAACACTCAAGACGATTCCAAATCGATGTCCCTTTCGATCCTCAAATTCACTTGGAATGGAGGCTCCGGCGAATCGATTGCTTTCCAAAAGGAAATGAAAAAGGAATCCAAGGGACTCGCCATGGATGTCGAAACCAAAATGCTGGCAGGGGAGGAACTCGCGTTCATCCCCGATAGCGAAGACCAGGCTTGGTAGTACTTTGGCTGGACGAGCTTCAAGATCGTGGTCGGTTATCTGGGGAAATAACGGCAAGAGCTTGCAAACCGGCATAAGGGTCAGGCCTGACCCGTCGGCTTGACCGTCACAAGCTCAGATCGACCCAGCCGTTCAGAACGGGAAGGGTGGTTCCGTTCCACGTGACCGAGGTGACCCCTTCGGGAACCTTGACCGAGAGCGGCGTGGTTCGCAGATACGGATGAACCCACGGATGCCGGAGGGTGAAGGCTTTGCCCTTCTTCGCGCCGGAAGCGGGTGAAATGACAGTTTGCTTGCGCAGCAGACTCCAGATGGCGACCTCGCCCTGGGTTGCATACCAGGTTTCGGGCTGGTTTTCGAGGGCAGCCAGGAAGGAGTCGAAGGCGGCGACTTTTTCCGGATTGTCCAGCTCGTAACTGTGGCCCCAGAAGTAGAACACCAGGCCGTCTTTGGTGGCCAGTTCCTTGAACTTCTGCGCGGCAGCCTCCGGACTCGTTTTCAGCCACCAGAAGTTGGGGTTGAAGGTGATGAACGGGGAGATGGATTGAATCCAAGTTTCGCCAACCGTCGTGGTGCGTGCCGACAAATAGGCGTTGGCGACGCTCCGGGCGACGTATTCGCCTTGGACGTCGTAGGCCGCCGAATAGCCGTGGGGATAGGCAAACGAGATGACCGGGTGCCCGACCAAACTCTCCAAAAAGCGCCGCATCCCTGTCAGTTCATTTTCACATTGTTGGAGCGTCATCCGGGCGAGATGGGGATGGCTCCACGTATGCGAGCCGACCTCGCCTCCAAGTGCCTCCAACTCTTGAAGGTGCGAGATCATGTCGGATTTCCGGTTCATGAGGAACGTCCCCTTGAAGCCGTGGGCCTTGAGTTTTTCGGCCACCAGCAGATCAAATTCGCGCCCGTCGTCCCAGCTCGAGGTGATGGCGAAACGCTTGCCGTGAGGGAATACGGCGATTTCGGGCAGCCCGGTGCCTTGGTAGTTATTAAAGATGAGTTCGCCGGTTTCGGTTTTTGTGGGATCGACGGCGGTGAACAGCGTCGGGTTGCCTTCGATAGTGTAATCCGGGGTCGGCTGGTTTATATGCACCAAGAGCACAGATTCCACCTTTTTTCCGGCTTGCGGCGTGACGGTGAGCAAGCCACCCGGTCCGTTCAGACAGATTGGGCCGGGGGGCGGAGTGAAGGATTTGCCATCGCCTTGGCTCCAGGTGATCGTCGAACCTTGGTGGGCGGCGCAGTAATACATGCCACCGGGCAGGGTGAAGGGTGGGTTTACCGCGCCGTTGACCACCGGGAGCCAAAGAAATGCGACGTCGCTGTCCAGGGCGGCGGGGTGAATCGGGGTGAAGACCAGCTTGAGGAAACCGACCGAGTCTTGATCGCTGGGCGCATACTTACGCACGGAGATCGAGGGAACGGGCGCGAGGGTCGAGATGACGAATCGAATCTTTGCGAGACCTTCCGGGCGCGGGAAAGCGGTTAATTCCATGGCGATCTCTTGGGGGCCGGGGATCAGCAAGCTTAAGCGGGTGTTGAGCGGGGTCGGCGCCGTAATCGTCACTTCGACTTCATACATTCCAGGAGGAAGCGGCGAAGGGAACGTCCACTCCGCTTTGGCCTTGATGTCCGCGGCGGCGGGAAGAAAAACGACGCGTGATCCATCCGCCTCGGTGCGGCGTTCGCCCCCGGCACATTGATCGGCGGTGAGAGTGATGGATTCAGAGAAGGCCATTGCCGGAATAAAAAGCAGGGTGCAGAGGAGGCGTCGAATCATAACGGTGATTGGGTGGGAGTGAGGTTGATGGCGTCAATGATAGGAAACGAGAGGTTAGTCACCGTGATTGGCGAGCATTTTGAAAGCTGCCAGAACGCCAAATATCGTCGCCCAGACGGCGCAGATAAGGTAAGAGAAAAAAGTGACCCAATACATGATGGGTTCACTGTCCCTGCGGTAAATACGAGTGCTGAACCCCCATCCGCGGCCTTTGATTTCTTGTGAGGAGAAAGCACTGAATACCATCCAGGAAAAATACGCGCCAAAGGAAAGAAAGAATATTGGGATCATTGTGCCTGCTCCTGGAAAATTTCAGCCATTATTCATCGTCCGAGCGGATCAATTTAGTAATCCGCCCGCCAGACAACATCTCCATTTTCGGGACGTTCCAGAACAAGGACACTCAGGTTGGGATCGGTGGGGTTCGCCTCCAGGCCCGCCTTCGCGCCGTCGGCGCTGACTTTGCCGGGCTTGCTTCCGTTGCCCGCCAGAACGATGCGGAACGGCTCCCCGCCGACCACCTTGGCCACCCCGGATAGTTGCTTCTTCTTTCCGTCCCATTTGACATTGGCAAGGTCCACATACCCCTGCATCAGATGGCGGTTGGTGGAAAGAACCTGGGGGTGGCCGAGCACTTCACGCACGGAATACATCCGGGCCTCGCCAGCAGCCAAGGGCTGCTCCAGCCGGCCGGAACCCGGAAGCCTGCCAATCAACCGGTCCTCCCAAAACGCATAGACATAATAGCTCTTGGCCGGATCGAGGCCGAGAGATCCCGTTGAGGCTTGATCGCCACTGAGCGGGGCGCTGATGGTGTTTGGCGCGGATTCATCGTTGCAAAAGGCGACTTGCTGCCATTGATCGTCCACACGGAATGCATACACGCGCGGGGTCTTGACGCCGGTGAAGGCGTCCACCGGGCGGGCACTTTGGGGCGTGCTATGCATCGGGAATGCGCGTCCGATGTCGTAAATCGTGGCGCCGTCGAGCTTGGAAAGTGAACATGCGGATTCGATGCGTCCGCTGGTGGCGTAGAGCATGGTCAGGATGGAACGGCGCTGGATCATATCCATCGGGGCGTAATCAATGCGGCCCTTTTCGTTGAAGCCGACGAGCGCCTTGCTGTCGGGATAATAGCTCATCACCACACGGTTCTTATACCAGCGCAGGCCGCAGATCGCTGCCATGCCGGGATACCAGCGATCTGCATCCCCCCAGACCCGCTGCAAATCGACGATGCCGGCGGTGACATCCAGACAGTTGTTGCCGAGCGCCCGCTCGTGGATCAGCGCGTCTGGCCCCAGTCCGTCCCGGCAGAGCTGAAACCACGCGCGGTAGGCGGAAGCGGTGGTGGCATATTTATCCTCGAAGCCACCCTCCGGCCTCCAGGTGATGTCGGGGTAGTCGAATTTGATGCCGGCGAGCCCGCACTCCTTGAGGTATCCCCAGACCTTGCGCATGTGCGCCTGGAAATCGGGATCGGTCGTGTCGTAGGTCACCGAGGGGGTGATGTGGGTGTGGCGGCGGTGAAGGCTGCTGATGTCATTGTTGAGCATGTGGCCGGGGAACGCCTCGGCATAATCATCCGAAGGCATGCCGCATTGGAAATAGGTCTCGGCGTTGCCGCCGCGCTCTTTGACCGCCGCGATCCACTTCTTGAACGTGTCGTAAGGGGGAACCAGATGGCCGTATTTCAGCCAGTGGGCGTCGTCCCACCAGCCTTGCTCGGTGTTGCCGTTGTCGTCCTTGCAATACGTGTCGGGTTCCAGGCGCACGGTGACGGGGATCGTCTTGAGCATGTCCGCCTTGCGGGCATAATCCATCTCATCAACCAGCACCTTGGCGCTATTGCGACCGCTAAACCATCCGCAAATCGTGAAGTTGTTGTAGGTGTTGGGACGCGATTTCGTCGCCGTGCGCAACGCCTGACCGTAGTTTTCCAAGGCTACGAAGGGATCGGCGGTGGTGACATCGACATAAAAGAGATCGGCGGGTTCGTAAGTCGTTCCCGGATCCACTAACCGGCCTACGGGGTCGAGCGCGGCCACCTGGGCGTTGAGTGCCGGGAAATCCTTGGGCAAGCGGTTTGCGTCTATTTTATGCCAGACAGTCCGCCAGGTCTGGCCGATCTCGGGCTGATGCCAGTAGTTTGGGAAGGTGTCCCAAAGATCAAATGGCCCCAGCGCCGCGTGCTTGGCGAAGTCGTGGTAGCTCAGCCCGCCCATGACCAAGCTGCGACGAACTCCATTGTCCGTGAACGTGAAGAGGAGGCTGTTTTCGCAGGCGAGCTCGGTACCGCTTTTTACCAAATTGGCCGTCGAGCCTGCACCGCCGTTGAGGTTGCGGGCGTCCTTCTTTTCCAGGCCCGGGAAGACATCGCCTCCTGCCATCGGCTGGAAGCTTTTCACCCGGATGCCGTAGGGTCGGTGGTTGATGATGCCGCTGCCGAGCGCGACGAAGCCTTTGCCATCGCGCACGGCGAAGGTGGTAAAAAATTCCATCCCGTCGCTGCGGAGGTTATTCAAGGTGAGCGTCTTGCCGCTTCCGAGATCGTCGGAGATCTCTTTCGCCGTCCAAGTCAGCTTGGCCTTGGGGTCGTAACGCCGGTTGGTCCAATCGGTAAGGAACGAGCCCAAGCCGTCCACTTCAGAGTGGGCATTGGCGATCGCCACCGTGCCATCGCGCGCATCCACGATGTTGTAGGAGCCCGTTTTGAGATTCAGTTCCACGCGCACGAGCTTGTTTTCGATGCTAACGCTATCGGGCTTCTCGACGACGTCCACCGCTCGTGCGATGAAGGAGAAAAGGCACAGTCCCAACAAAAGGACAGCGACGGGTCGGTTCCAACCGCGAGAAGATGGCAAAAAAGCGCATTGTAGGGATTTCATAAGGGGTGTCGGGTGAAACGTATAAGATGACATGTAGCCGCCAGGAGGCGCGAAGCGCGCCAGCCTGTCGACTTCAATGAATACCAACGGCGGAATCAAAGCGAGGTCCGAGGCGAAATCCAAGGAAAAACCGACTAAGCCCGGTGCCTACGCGCTGAGCTGAAGCCTCTTCCCCGCCATGATCGTGGCCGCCTCCTCCCTGCTTTGGGTTGCCGCCCCGCGAATGCGCCACCGAGGCGATCTGCCTCCGGGCGTCCAGCTCCCAAAATGGCGGGAAATTACCGGCCCTCTCTCCTTGCCTTCCACCGGAGATCTCCTGCGAAGCCTGCGCTACGAAATTTGGGGCAAGTCCATCCGGCTGGGGAGTTTTTACCACTTCGCGCACGCGAAGGTTCAACCGATCTGTCGGCACCGGCACCGGTCTTGAACGCGGTTCGCAAATGACCGGCGGGCATTTTCTCCTTGAACGACCGCCCCGGACCACTAGGTTGGACACCCTTGATGAGGAAAGCCGCCGCCATTTTTTCCATTTTCGCCGTTTCCCTTGCCGGGCTGCGCGCCCAGATCGGCGGCATCCCCAATTTGGGGAACTTCGGCGACGTGCCGGTCGAGATCACGGCCGACGGGAACACGCGATTCGAGGAGGGCGTCGCGATCGCCGAGGACAACGTCCAGATCCATTACAAGGAATACAGCATCTACTGCGACTACGCGGAGTATAACCCGGAAACGCGCGACGTGCTCCTGGTGGGAAACATCCGCCTCTACACTCCCAAGGAGGTGCTCACCGGACAGCGGGCGCTTTTCAATCTCGAGAGCAAGCAGATGCGCGGGCTCGAATTTGCGGGGTCACACTTCCCGATGCTCTTCCGCGCTTTCAACTTCCGGGCGATGTCCAAGACGGAATTCCGCGTGAGGGACGCCACCTTCACGATGGACGACAACTCGAAGCCCGACTTCCATATCAAAGCCCACTCGGTCCGGGTTTACACCGAAAGCCGTGTCGTGTTTTCCAATGCCACGGCTTACATCGGCCAGACCCCCATCTTCTGGTTTCCCTTCCTCTGGGCGGACATCAAGAATCCCGGTTTCGCGTTCCTCCCCGGTTACGACAGCCGGTGGGGGGCTTACCTGCTCACGGCCTACGGCATCAACCTCATGAAGGGCGTGGATGCCACGGTGCGGGCGGACTGGAGGTCAAAATTCGGGCCTTCGCTCGGCTTTGACATGACGATGAAATACGGGGCGAAGGAACGCAGCTACGGCGCCCTGCGCACCGATTATGTCTTCGAGACCAAGGATGTCACCACGGTCAACGCGCCGGGCGAACCCGCCGAGACAAAGACGACCCAGCGCTACCGCGTCTCGTTCCAGCAGCGGCTGTTTTTGACCGACGACATCTACGCCACGGCGGACATCAACCTGCTCAGCGACGTGGATTTCCTCCAGGATTTCTACCCCAACGAATACCGGATCAACCCCCAGCCGGACAACGTCCTCTCGCTCACCAAATGGGACGAGTTCTACACCATCAACCTCATCGCGCGCTGGCAGATGAACAACTTCCAGGACGTCACCGAACGCCTCCCGGAATTCGTCGCCGATTTCAAGCAGCTCCAGTTTTTCGGCCTCCCCGTGAACTACGACGGGGAAACCGGCGTCGCCAATCTCCGCAGGACCTTTTCCAACAACCCGTCCTCGGGCGAAACCCAGTATCCCGATTACGGGGCCGTCCGCTTCGACACCTTCCACCAGTGGTCGCTTCCGAAAACCTATTTCGGGTGGCTTTCCGTGATCCCGAAGGTGGGCGTCCGCGGAACCTACTACAGCCAGAGCGGCTCGTTCCTGACCCCGACCGGCGGAAGCACGTCCATCGACCCGGTGACCGGCTTGCCCACGGTCGTCAACGAATCCTACAACAGCACCCCGATGAACAACCCCTCCCCGGTGCTCCAGAACAAGGGCGCGGTTTTCCGCGTGGTGGCAAACTACGGCCTCGAAGTCTCCACAAAAGTCTCGAACACATTTGAAAAGGTCCAGAGCCGCTGGCTGGGCCTGGACGGCCTGCGCCACGTCGTCCAGCCTTACATCAATTATTCCGGCGTTTACAACATGGGGCCGAGCCCGAGCAACATCTACCAGTTCGACCGCGTCGTCGAGTCCACCCAGCTCCTCCCGCTCAACTTCCCGCAGTTCACGGCGGTGGATTCGATCGACACCTGGAACATCGTCCGGCTCGGTCTCCGCCAGCGGCTGCAAACCCGCCGCGACGACAAAACGTTCCAATGGTTTTCGCTGGACACCTTCATGGATGTCAACCTGCAGAACCCGTATTCATCGGGGCCGGTCTCGAACCTTTACAATGTCTTCGCCTTCCGCCCGGTGCCGTGGGCCGGGCTCTCGGTCACCTCCCAACTCCCCATCACCAACCAGGGATACACGCAAGTGACCACCGCGGTCAATTTCATGCCAACGCGGGACTGGTCCTTCAGCATCAGCGATCAATACATCAACGGGAACCCTTACTTCTCAAACAACAACCAGGTCAACTTCTCCACCTATTGGAGGATGAACGACCACTGGGCCTTCAGCGTTTCTGAGCAGTATGAGCTTGTTTCTCAGGTGCTCCAGTATCAGAGGTATATGGTCCACCGGGACCTCTCGAGCTGGATCGCATCCATCGGAGTTGATGCGCGCAACAACCAGGGCGGTTCCCCCCAACTAGGAGTCCTTCTGGTCATGACGCTCAAAGACGCCCCGCGCGTCACCCTGCCGCTGGCGTTCAGCCAGTCGACGAATCCACTTGCCCCGTAGCGCGGCGGTCGCGGCCTTTTGTTTTCAACAGCCCAAATATCCACTATGAAAATCTGCATCATCGGTTCCGGTTATGTCGGTCTCGTGTCGGGCGCCTGCTTCGCGGAAGTCGGCCACCACGTCATCTGCGTGGACAACGACCAGCGCAAGATCGACGCTTTGCTTGCCGGCAAAGTTCCCATCTACGAGCCGGGCCTCGAAGAGCTGATCCACCAAAACGTCTCCGCGAAGCGGCTGCGGTTCACGACCAGCACCGCGGAGGGCGTGGACAACTCGGAGGTCGTCTTCATCGCCGTCCCCACCCCGCCTCAGGCCGACGGCAGCGTGGACCTGTCCTACATCGAGAAAGTGGCGCGCGAAATCGCCGGCGTCCTCAAACCCGGAGAATACCGCGTGGTCGTTGACAAGAGCACCGTGCCCGTGAAGACCGGCGAGAAGGTCGCGGACACGATCCGGCGCTACAACAAGACCGGGGCCGAGTTCGACGTGGTCAGCAACCCCGAGTTTCTGCGCGAGGGGTGCGCGGTCCCCGACCTCATGAAGCCGGACCGGATCGTCATCGGCGGCAACAGCGAGCGCGCGATCGCCCTCATGCAGAAAATCTACGAGCCGTTCCTGGCCCCCGTGCTGGTGACCGACATCAACTCCGCGGAGCTGATCAAGCACGCCGCCAATTCGTTCCTCGCCCTCAAAATTTCCTACATCAACGCCGTCGCCCAGATCTGCGAGGCCAGCGGCGCGAACGTCGAGAAAGTCGCCGACGGGATCGGCATGGACCGCCGGATCGGCCGCAATTTCCTCAACGCCGGGATCGGCTACGGCGGCTCGTGTTTTCCCAAGGACATCGCCGCCTTCATCGCCATCAGCGAGAATCTCGGCGTGCCGTTCACGCTGCTCAAAGAAGTGCAGCGGATCAACCGGACCCAGCGCGACCGCTTTATCGCGAAGATCCGCGAGGCGCTCTGGGTGCTCAAGGACAAGAAAATCGCCGTCTGGGGGCTCACGTTCAAACCCGACACCGACGACGTCCGCTCGTCGGTCGCTGTCGAGGTCGTGCATGACCTGGTCGCCGAGGGTGCCGAGGTCACCTTCTACGATCCCAAAGGCATGGAAAAAGCGAAGGAGTTCAAACTCGTCGAAGGCGCCCGCCAGGCCTCCTCCCCGCTCGAGGCTGCGAAGGGAGCCGAGGCGCTGATCATCGCCACCGAATGGAAATCCTTCGCGGCGGTCGATCTGAAGGAGCTGAAAGCCACCATGCACACCCCGCTCATCTTCGACGGCCGCAACCTCCTCGACCCGAAAACCGTCCGCGAATTCGGCTTCACCTACACCAGCATCGGCCGGGAATAGGCGGGCTGGTCCCATCAGCGGAAGAGAGTGGCAAAGGCTTTCCAGCCTGTGTCATTCGTTCCTGCCGGGCGATCTTCCGTCAGCCGGCTTCCCTGCATGGTGCGCTTCCGCCTCGCGGACCACCGACGCCCATCTTCTGGCCTTGGCGAAGAAGAACGAAGCACTGTCGCGCGGGTTTTATTTCGCTTCGCTACAGTTGCCCTCCCTAGGCCAAACATTCGAGTCATCCCTGTCTACGAAGCACTGCCGCGCGGGTTTTCCTTGATGGATACCGGGCTGGCTCTGCTAGAGTGTGGGGCTTATGAATTCCAATTCCTCCGCCCGCCTGCGCCCGCATTCTTCGATCGTTCTTGACGGCCTGAGCCGGGCGCCGAGCCGGGCGATGCTTTATCCGGTCGGCTACAAGGAAAGCGATTTCGCGAAGCCGCAGATCGGGGTGGCCTCGACGTGGAGCATGGTCACTCCCTGCAACATGCACATCGACCAGCTCGCCCGCGAATCCGCCCTGGGCATCGATTCGGCGGGCGGCAAGGCCACGATCTTCAACACGATCACGATCTCGGACGGGATCTCGATGGGGACCGAGGGCATGAAGTATTCGCTCGTCTCGCGCGAGGTGATCGCCGACTCGATCGAGACCGTCGTCGGATGCCAGGGGTTCGACGGCTTCGTCGCGATCGGGGGCTGCGACAAAAACATGCCGGGCTGCATCATCGCCATCGCGCGCATGAACCGGGCGGCCGTTTTTGTTTACGGGGGCACGATCCTCCCCGGGTGCCTCGCCGGAAAAAATCTCGACGTGGTCTCGGTGTTCGAAGCCGTCGGCCAGCGGGCGGCGGACAAAATTTCCAGCAAGGAGCTCCACGATGTCGAATCCTGCGCGATCCCCGGCCCGGGCTCGTGCGGCGGAATGTATACCGCGAACACCATGGCCTCCGCCATCGAGGCCTTGGGGTTCAGCCTCCCGAACAGCTCCGCGCAGGCCGCCATCTCGTCACACAAAACCAAGGACTGCCGCGACGCCGGCGCCGCGGTCATCAACCTCCTGAAAAAAGGCATCCGCCCGTCGGACATCTTTTCGAAGGAGGCGTTCGAAAACGCGATCACCGTGACGGTCGCGCTCGGCGGTTCGACCAACTCGGTCCTCCACTTGCTCGCCATCGCGCACTCGGCGGGAGTGAAGCTCACGATCGACGATTTTACCCGCGTCGGAAAGCGGGTGCCAGTGCTGGCGGACCTGAAACCTAGCGGCCGTTTCCTCATGTCGGAACTGGTGGAAATCGGCGGCATCGTCCCCCTGATGAAAGATCTCCTGGGGGCCGGGCTCCTCCACGGCGGATGCCTCACCGTCACAGGAAAAACCCTCAAGCAGAATCTCGCCGCCTTCAAACCCTACCCGAAAAACCAGAAGATCATCGCCCCGCTCACGAACCCGATCAAAAAGGAAAGCCACCTCGTCATCCTGCGCGGCAACCTCGCCCCCGACGGCGCGGTCGCAAAAATTTCCGGAAAAGAAGGCGAGCGGTTCAGCGGCAAGGCCCGCGTGTTCGAGTCCGAAGAAAAAGCGCTGGCCGCGATTCTCGACGGGAAAATCCGGAAAGGCGACGTGATCGTGATCCGCTACGAAGGGCCGCGCGGCGGCCCGGGGATGCGCGAGATGCTCTCGCCGACGAGCGCCGTGATGGGCCGCGGCCTCGGCAAAGATGTCGCCCTCATCACCGACGGGCGCTTCTCCGGCGGCACCCATGGGTTTGTCGTGGGCCACATCACCCCGGAGGCATTTGAGGGTGGCCCTCTCGCCGTCATCCGCGAGGGGGATACGATCATCATCGACGCCACCACCCGCAAGCTTTCCCTCGATATCCCGGCCAAGGAAATCGCCTCGCGCCTGGCGGGTTGGAAAAAACCGAAGCCCCGCTACCGCCGCGGCGTTCTCGCGAAATACGCCGCCCATGTCTCGACGGCCTCCCTAGGAGCCGTCACCGACTTTGGTTTCTAGTCATGAACGAACGTGCGGCCAATCCCATGCAAGCGGCGGCGTTCCTCCGCGAAAGCAACACCGCTGAGAAACACCACACCCAGGTCTCGATCAGCTTCGGCGAGCGCACGGACTCCGGGGCTCTGTGCGCCGCGTGGGAACTGGTTAGCGCGGCCCATCCCGTCCTCCGCTCCAAATTCTCCCGCTCCACCGTCGGAGATGTCACGCTCGAAGATGCGCCGGCGACAAAAACCGCCTGGCGGGAAATCGACTGGCAGACGCTGAAGCCGGAGGAGATTCCGGACAAATGGGCCGAGCTGCAAAAATCCGACATCGGCGAGCCGTTCGATCAGAGCTCATCGTCCAGAATCACCGAGATCCATCTGCCGGGCGGATCGTCGCATTTCCTGCTGGCCGTTCCCTCGTTTCTCCTCGATGAGTCTTCGATTGCCCGTGTCCTCCTCGACTGGCTGCTGGCGCTCGAACGGCCGCCCGCCACGCCGGCGGAAACTCCGGCTCCGCCCGCAACCGCCGCGGCGTGGACGGAAATCCTGAAGGCCGCGGAGGCCCCGCTGGTCGCCCATCCCAGGCCGCCGGCCCCGAGCTCCATCACTGCGACGCTGGCCGTCGGCCGGGACGAATCCCGCGCGTTTCTCGACTCCTGCAAATCGAAGTCCCTCGACCCGCGCGCGGTTCTCCAAAGCCTGTGGGCTCTGCTCCTGCGCCGTCTGGGAGCAACCGGGAACGTGACGCTCGGCCATTTCGACGCGCGCCGCAGCCCCGGCGAGGCCGGCTATTTTGAGAACTGGCTCCCCGTCGTCCACTGCTGGGACTCGAAGGACTGGCTCCGTGACGCGCAACAGGGATTCGAGGCCATCACGGCCAACGCCTGGATCTCGCCGGCTTCCGCCTTGGCCGCGGCCCCGACAACCCTGGCAATCGACAGCCTGCAGACGGCATTCGCATGGCGCGGCCCCGAAGTCCGCGACCTCATCCAGACCGCCCTTCCCCGGTGGATTAATTTTGACGCGCGGGTCCAGCGGGCCCGCCCGGAGTTTCTGCTTCTCGAAGTCCGCGGCGGCGCGCAGCTCTCCCTGCAAATCCACGGCCCGCTCGGCAGCGAGTCGCTCGGCCGCGACCTTCTCGACCGCCTCGCCGGATTGATGCAATCGCTCGATTCCCTCGAGGGCAAGCCGGTCGCCCAGATCCCGCTTCTCCTCCCCCAAGAGACGCGAACCCTGAAGGAATGGTCGCGCGGACCCGAGGGCTTGGAGCGTCCGCCGCACGCCCTCGCCGCATTCAGGAACTCGGTGGAAAAATTTCCGAAAAATGTCGCGGTCCGCGATGGCGACTACGAGCTGACCTACGGCGAGCTCGACACCTTGTCCGACCGCCTCGCCGCCCATTTCGCGCACGCGTCGCTCGCCGGGGGCTGGCACGTCGCCCTGTTTCTCTCTCCCTCATCCTGGATTGCCATCGCGCTCATCGGCTCGTGGAAGGCCGGGAATTCCTGCCTGGCCCTCGATCCGGCCGCCCCGCCGGAATGGATCGAGGCCATGCTCTCGTCCCACGATGCGGGCGTCGTCATTTGCGACGCAGCCAGCGCCCCGCTCCTCGACACCTCCGCGCGAAGACGGATTGTCCTCGATCAGGAGTGGGACAATTTGGAGACGGGCGAGCAGCCGAACCCGGATATCGCCCCCGACTCCCCGGCAGCCATCCTGCCGGGGCACGCCGACGGTGCGCCGCCCCAGATCCGCGCCATCACCCACGAATTGCTCGTGGCAGCGGCAATCGAGGGTGCTCGCGTCCTCGACTTCAAGCCCTCCGACTCTTTCCTGGCGCACTCCGCCGCCGGCGGGGGCGCGTTTTTTGACGAGTGGCTTCTGCCGATCTTGGCCGGTGGAACGGTCCGGGTCGCGGACGACGACGTGCTCGATCCGGTCTCGGGCAACGCCACCCACATCCGCCTCACGGCACCGGAATGGAACAACCAGGCCGCGCGCTGGTCGCGGGGCGATGGTCAGGCCGCCAATCCGCCGATGGTCGTCGCCGTCGAATGCGGCACGGCTTCAAAACAGGCGCTCGATATCTGGAACCGCTGCACGGGAGATGCCGTAAGAACCGTCACGTTCTTCAGCCCGGCGGGACTTTGCGGTCTGGGAATTGCCGGCGATGCCACGGCGGAGGACTCGCTGCTCATGGTCGGAAAACCCACCCCCGACGTGGAAACATCGGTCTGCGACGGGGACGGACAGGATGTGCCGCCGGGATTTTCGGGCTCGCTGTGGATGAAATTCCCGGGCTGGAAAAAATGCTCCATTCCCCGGGGCCGGAGGGGCATCGATACCGGATTGCGCGCGTGGCGTAATGGGAAGGGCCTCATCCAACTCGAAGGCCGGGCCGGCGGGCTTCCCGACTTTTCACCGGCATCCATCCTGCTCAGGTCGCTCCCGGACGTCATCGACTGCCAGATCGGCGAACAAACCTGGACCCTCTCGTCCGGATCTGTTGCAGGCACGCTTTCCGTTCCCGAATGGCCGCTGACCCGCGGCGGCTGGATCGATGAGCCCGCGCTCCCCAGACCGGAACCGCCCGCCGCACACAAGGCCGATCCTCCCGTCGCAGCCCCGATGGAAAAGCCGCGCGCGGCCGTCCCGTGGACCCCGGTCAGCGTCCTTCAAAATGACGGGACCCCGACGCCGCTGGTGCTCGTGCCCGCCGCCTCGGGAGTCACCGACACTTACCGCGATTTTGTTTCCGCCATGGGAAACGGCCGCCGCATCCTCGGGCTCACCGCCCGTGGCGCCTGCGATCCGGAAGCCTGCCACACGACCATCGAGAGCGCGGCGGCGGCATGGATCGACGCGCTCGCGGAGGATGATCCCTCGCTGTCGTTTGATCTGTGCGGGTTCGGCTACGGCGGGATTGCCGCCCTCGAAATGGCCCGCCAGTTGGCGGCCGCAAGGCGCCGTGTCCCCGGTCTCATCCTCATCGGTGCCCCGCCGCCTCAGACGGAAAGACCATCCGGCTGGCTGCACTCGATGAAAAACGTTTTCAAGCGATGGAATCCGGACGACCGCGTGGAGCCTTTCACGCCGATCGGAGAACCCGCTCAAACCCACGAGGCCGCCTGGCGACGCTACCGGTTCGTCCCATGCGACCTCAAGGCCCGGATCATCATCCCTTCGGATTTCCCGCCGGACTCCGCCGCCGCATGGCTCGCGATCCTGCCCTCGGCCAGGCTGGAGCCGGTCAAATGCACGTGGGGGGAAATGCTTGCCTACCCGGCGGTCAAACGCCTAGCTTCGATCCTCGCAGATTCCTGATCCACATTATGAACCACATCGAAAAAAACCTCGGCGTCCAGAGCTGGTGCTTCCGCCACTTCAAAGACAACCCCACCGTCGCAGCAAAAGTCCGCGGCATCGGCCTCGACAAAATCGAGCTCTGTGGCGTCCACGCGGACTTCAACGCGCCGGAGAAATTCGGCGATGTCGTCCGCATCTACGCCGATGCCGACGTGAAGATCGTGTCCATCGGCGTCCAGACATTCTCCGGCGCCGACAGCGAGAAAAAATGGTTTGAATCCGCGGCCGCAGCCGGAGCCAAACACATCTCCGCGCATTTCCAGATCGGGACCTACCTCCACGCCATCCCGAAAGTCCGCGCCTGGTCCCGCGAGTTCGGGATCCGGGTCGGCATCCATTGCCACGGCGGCTACATGTTCGGCGGCTCGCTGGACGTGCTCGACCATCTCACCGGGCTCGGCGGACCCGAGATCGGCGTCTGCATCGATACCGCATGGGCGATGCAAATCGGCCCGCATGCCGGAAACCCGGTCGCCTGGGTCTCAAAATTCGGAAAACGCATCGCCGGAATCCATTTCAAGGACTTTGTCTTCGAGCCGAACGGCCAGTGGAAAGATGTGATTGTCGGGACCGGAACCCTCGACCTCCCAGCGTTCTCCAAAGCCCTTCTTGACGATGGCTTCGACGGCATGGCGGTCATCGAATACGAGGCGGATGTCGAAAAACCCGACGCCGCTTTGAAAGCGTGCGTGGACTCGATGCGCAAAGTCCTGGCCGCGCTTTAGCCGGCTAGGACGGATTCGGGAGGGCAGAGAAAAAAACTGAGGCCCTCTTCTTCGGGTTGGCTGGATGGTGTGGAGGCAGCTACCGGCGAGCGCAGCGAGGCAATTGTGCCAACCGCCTGCCCTTAACACAGGCGACATGAATGCAGAAAACCCGAGAGATTTCTGTTGACCGGGGTGGGGAAAAATGGTGAAAGGTGGGGCACGGTGGCGCATCAGGCCACTGAAAACCTACTAGAGCATGGGTCAGGAATCCACAAAAGCGACGACTTATTCGGGCACGTTTCAGCGTTCTCTGGACGCGAAGAAGCGTGTGGCGATCCCGTCGGGGTGGGTATCCGGCGAGGGCGACGAGTTCCATGTGGTCCCCCACCCGACGGAGCGTTTTCTCATTATCATGCGGGAGGACGAACTGGGGAAGTGGGAGCAGAAGTTTCAGGAATCCCGACTGTCCATGCAGGAAAAGCGGCGGGCGATCCGGGCGTTTTACGCGTCGGCGCGGGCGGTGGCCACCGACAAGCAGGGCCGGATTTTGCTGCCCGAATCCCACTGCGAGTGGGCGCAGCTTGGCGGGGATGTGGTTTTTATCGGTTCGCCCGGCCGGATGGAAATCTGGTCGGTGCAAAACTACCAGGCGAACGAACCCGCCGACCGGTCGGCCCTCCAGTCCGCAGCCGACGAGAGCGGCCTGTGACATGAAAGCGCCAACACGATGAGGAGACCAACCTGATGGCAAAAAGCGGCCGGTCGTTTTTCTTCGGTTTCCATGCCGGAAAAACCGGCGACGGAAAATCAAACGGCCACGCCACCATCAAAATCCGACCCCGGAATGCCTATGAACTTCTTGGACTGCGAAGACCTGCTGGAAACACCCTTGGAAAGAACTGACGAGGACAGCCCCTACCATGTGCCGGTGATGGTGGACGAGGTGGCGGCCCTGCTGCGCCCCGAGCCCGGCATGTTGTTTTTGGACGGAACCGTCGGCGGCGGCGGACACAGCGAGCGGCTTTTGGAATGCGGGGCGGAGGTCATCGGGCTCGACCAGGATCCTGATGCCGTGGCAGAGGCGCGGCTGCGGCTGGCGCGGTTCGGCTCCCGGCTCCGGCTCGTCGAGACGAATTTCCGGTATGCGGAAAGCGTGCTGGACGACCTGGGCGAAAGGCGGGGCCTTGCGGGAGCGCTGTTGGACATCGGGGTCTCGTCGCACCAGCTCGACACGGCGGAGCGCGGGTTTGCCCTGATGAAAGACGGCCCGCTGGACATGCGGATGGACCGCTCGTCCGCCCCGAGCGCGGCGGATCTGGTCAACACCATGCCGGTCGCGGAGCTGGCGAATTTTTTCCGGGAATACGGCGAAGAACCCCGCGCCATGCAGATTGCGGCACGGATCGGTGCCCTGCGCGTGCAGCACCCGTTCGCGACGACGTTCGACCTCGCGGCCGCGGTGTCCTCGGTGGCTCCCCGGACAAGCGCCAGGCACCCGGCGACAAAAGTTTTCCAAGCGCTCCGGATCGCGGTCAACGACGAGCTGGGAGCGTTGAAGGAGGCGCTGGAAACCATTCCCGCCAGCCTGGCTCCGGGCGGGCGCTTGGCGGTCATCACCTTCCACTCGCTCGAGGACCGGATCGTCAAGCACTTCTTCCGCGAGCGCAGCCAGGAATGGATCGACCGTCCGGAATGGCCGGAGCCGCGCCGCAATCCCCACCGCATTTTCCGGCTTCTGACTCCCCATCCCATGGATGCGGGCATCGAGGAAATCGCCAACAACCCCCGCGCCCGGAGCGCCAAACTCCGCGTCGTGGAAAAACTGCAGGAGACCACACCATGAACACCAACCGCAGAAAGCAAGTCAACCCGGTCCAACTGTCGTCGCTCATCCGATGGCTGCTCGTCGCCGCCTTCATCGGCGCCAGCGGGCTGTTCTTTGTTTACATCAAAAACCAGCAGTTCGCGCTCGCGGAGGCAACCCGCCAGGTCGAGCGGCGGATCGCCAACGTGCGGTCCCAGAACGAGACCCTGCTGGCCCGCGTCACCGAACTCTCCTCGCGCCGCGCGCTTCAGCGGAGGATCAATGAGGGATTTATCTCCATGAAGCCGATCCAGGACAACGTGATCGCCCGCCTGACGCCTCCCGCACAGGCCCAGGCTGATGGGGTCCTCCGCACGGCCTTCAACGAAGGCATCCGCCAATGAGGTGGACGGCACGCACACGCACCGGTCTCGCCTGTGCTGCCGTCGCGTTGATTTTTACCGCCTACTCGGTCCGGCTGGTCGAGCTTCAGGTCGCGAGGCACCAGGAGTATTCGCAGATGGCGGCGGACAAGCACACGATGCGGATAGTGCTCCACGCGAGGCGGGGGCTGATCTTTGACAGGAACGGGGAGCTGCTCGCCTCGAACCTGCCGGTCAGCACCGTGGTTGCCGATGGCTCGCACATCAAAGATCCCGCCCCGCTGGCCAAGCTCGCGGCCCAGTTCCTGGAAATGGACGAGAAGGAGCTCCGCACCAAACTCACCAGCGGGAGAAAATACATCGTCATCCGCCGCGGAATCGCCGAGGAGAAGGCTCTCGCGCTCGACAAAGCCATGCGGGACGCCAATCTGCGCGGCATCTATTTCGAGCCGGATACCGTCCGCACCTACCCGAACGGACAGATGCTCGGGCACGTTCTCGGCTTTCTGGACCACGACGGGATCGGGATCCAGGGCGTCGAGATGACGATGGAAAAATCCCTGCAGGGACAAGACGGATACCGCTACATCGAGCACGACAGAACCGGGCGCGAGATCATGCTCTACCGCGGGCAGGAGGAGCCGGCGGTCCACGGCCTCAACGTGCGGCTGACGATCGACATGGGGCTGCAAGCGATCCTCGAGGAGGAGCTGGATTCCGCGTTCAAAGACCTCAAGCCGGAAATGGCGGTCGGCATCCTCGCGGACCCCACCACCGGCGAAATTCTCGCCATGACCAACCGCCCCTGCTTCGACCCGAACCATCCCGGCGACGGGAAGGATGAGCAGAAGAAAAACCGCGCCATCATCGACGTGGTCGAGCCCGGTTCCGTTTTCAAGATCGTGGTGGCCTCCGGCGCCCTCAACGAAGGCAAGGTCAACGAGAAGACCTCGATCTACTGCGAGAACGGGGCGTTTGCCTACGGCGGCAAAATCCTCCGGGACCACCACGGGTATGGCTCGATGGGCGTCCACGACATCCTGGTGAAATCCTCGAACATCGGCTCGGCGAAAATGGGGCTGATGATGGGCGAAACAAAGTTCTACGAGTATGTGCGGCGGTTCGGGTTCGGCGAGCGCACCGGGATCGAGCTTCCCGGCGAGGTCCCCGGGCTTTTGCGTCCCCCTCACCGCTGGGACAAGCTGACGATCACGCGCATGCCGATGGGCCAGTCGATCGCCGTCACCCCGCTCCAGATGACGATGGGGATGGCGGTCATCGCCAACGGCGGGAGGCTCGTCGCCCCGCAGATCATCCGCTCGGTCGAAGACTCCGACGGGAGCGTGGTCTCGAACAAGCCGCCCCGGGTTGTGCGCGAGGTCGTCCCCCAAAAGGTCGCCCGTTTTGTCAGCGAGGCGCTCACCGGGGTGGTGGGCGAGGGAGGCACGGCGCAACTCGCGAAAATCGCCGGATTCACCGTCGCGGGGAAGACGGGCACCGCGCAAAAAGTGAGCCCCAATGGCGGCTATGCGCCGGGGAAATACGTGGTCTCGTTTGTCGGCTACCTGCCGCAGGAAAACCCGCGCTTCGTCTGCCTCGTCATGCTCGACGACGCCAAGGTGGCTTCGAATTTGAACTACGGCGGCCTCGTCGCCGCGCCGGTTTTTTCGCGGATCGGCGAACGCGCGGCCCGCTACCTCGACCTCGTGCCGAGCCTCCGCGCCGAGCCGGCCGCCCCGCTCGCCCTGCGCGAACAAAAAGAGGGAAAGGACCAACTGACCCCATGAGGCTGAATCCCCTTCTCCAGTCGGCCGGTATTCCCGCCATTCTCGCAGACCCGGAGATTTCTTCTCTTTCCTACGACTCCCGCCTGGCCGCTGCCGGCAGCCTCTTTTTTGCGTTGCCCGGCGCGAAGACAAACGGCGCGGAGTTCGCGCAACAGGCGGCCGGCAAAGGCGCGGCGGCGGTCGTGACGGAATCCCGGATCGGGGATTGCGGGTGCCCGGTTGTCGGGGTGCCGGATGCGCGGGCCGCCATGGCCGACATCGCGGCCGCGTTTTACGGGCATCCCGACCGGTCGCTGAAATGCGCGGGCGTGACGGGGACGAACGGGAAGACGACGGCCGCGTTCCTCCTGAAGCACCTCATGGATTCCGCCTCGCTCCGCAGCGGGCTCATCGGGACGGTGAAATACGTCGTGGGGTCCGAGGAAATCCCCGCGCCCAGGACGACGCCGGAATCCGTGGATCTCCAGGAGTTGCTGGCCCGCATGCGCGACGGCGGATCGAAGGCGGTGGCGATGGAAGTTTCCAGCCATGCCCTTGTCCAGCAGCGCGTGAGGAGTATCGAGTTTGATGCGGCGGTGTTCACGAACCTGACGCAGGACCACCTCGACTACCACCGCACGATGGAGGCGTATTTCGAGGCGAAGGCGCTCCTCTTCGAGAGCCTCGCCGCCCAGACGCACAAGAAAGGCCGCGCGATCATCAACGCCGACGACCGGCACGGCCACCTGCTCAGGGAGAGGTTCGGGAAAAAGCTCAAAACCGTCACGTTCGGGCGCGGCGTGGGGGCCGATTTCCGCGCGAGCGCGATCCAGTTTGACGGGACAGGATCCGTGTTCCAGCTCGACGCCAAACGGAAAAGTTTTCTGGTGCGCATGCCGCTGATCGGGCTCTTCAACATCTACAACGCCCTCGCCGCCCTCGCGGCCGCGGCGTCGTGCGGCGTGGAATTGCGCGGCGCCATCGCCGCGCTCGCGTCGGCCCCGCAGGTGCCTGGACGCGTCGAGCGGGTTCCTGGCAAACGCAATTTCCAGGTGTTCGTGGATTATGCTCACACCGACGACGCCCTGAAAAATGTTCTCCGCACGCTGAAGGAATTGAACCCGGCCCGGCTGGTCACGGTCTTCGGCTGCGGCGGCGACCGCGACCGCGCGAAGCGCCCGCTCATGGCCGCCGCCGCGGAGGAGCTTTCCGACTGGACGGTCATCACCTCGGACAACCCGCGCCGCGAGGATCCGGAGGCGATCATCGCCGATGTGGAAGCCGGGATGCGCGGGACGAATTTCGAAAAAATCACCGACCGCGAGCACGCGATCCGTCACGCGATCGACCTCGCGGCCCCCGGCGACATCGTGCTCATCGCCGGCAAAGGCCACGAGGCCTACCAGGAGTTCGCGGCTCGCCGGATCGCGTTCGACGATGTCGCCGTCGCCGGCATGGCGATGGCCAACAAGAAGGCGGAGGCCTGAGACCATGGACCCGCTTTCCCTCAAAGAAATCGCGGAGATGTCCGGGGCGAAAATCCTTCGCGGCGACGGTCACAAAAAGGTTTCGCGCATCTCCAAAGACACGCGGACGCTCCAGCCCGGCGACCTGTATGTGGCGCTTCGCGGCGACAATTTCGACGGCAACCTTTTCCCGGCGGATGCTGCGGCCCGCGGTGCGGCCGCCGTGCTCGTTGACGATGCCTCGGCGGTCTCCGGGCTGCCCGACGAGTTTCCCGTTCTGCTGGCGGCTTCGGGCCTCGACGCCCTCACCCGGCTTGCGGCAGCCTGGCGGTCCCGTTTGAAAATCACGGTGCTCTGCATCACCGGCAGCAACGGAAAAACCAGCACGAAAGAATTTGCGGCCGCCGTCCTGGCCCCGCGTTTCCGGGTCGTCAAGACCGAGGGGAATTTCAACAACCACATCGGCGTGCCGCTCTCGATCCTCTCCGCCAGCTCCGAGGACACGGCGGCGGTCTGGGAGATCGGGATGAACCACGCCGGCGAAATCGCCCCGCTGGCCGCCCTGGCAAAACCGGATGCCGCCATCATCACGAACATCGGGGTCGCCCACATCGAATACCTGAAGACCCGCGAGGCCATCGCCCTCGAAAAGAGCGCGCTCGCGGAGGCGGTCAGGCCGGAGGGATTTGTGGTTCTCTCCGCGGAAGACGACCAGTCGGATTTCATCGCCTCGCGCACGAAGGCCCGCGTTGTCCGCGCCGGACTTTCCTCGGGGGTCATCACGGCGGATTCCCTGGTTGAATCCCCGGAGGGCTGCTCGTTCGTCGTCCGTGTGGATGGCCGATCCTTCGCGACTTCCATCGCCTGCAATGGCGCGCACATGGTCCGCAATGCGCTTCTCGCGGTCGCCGGGGGGATCGCGCTTGGAATTTCCCCCGAGGACGCGGTCTCGGGCCTCCCTCAAACACGCCTTGCCGGGGGACGCCTCCAACACCGTGTCATTCGGGGGATTTCATTTCTCGACGACACCTACAACGCCAACCCCGATTCCATGGTCGCCGCCCTGTCCACCCTGCGCGCCCTCCCCGGCAGCGGGCGCAGGATCGCCGTCCTCGGCCGCATGGGCGAACTCGGGGACTACGAGTTGGAAGGGTATCGCCGCGCGGGAACCGCCGCCGGAAAAAATGCGGATATCCTCATCACGGTCGGCGCGGAATCCGCTCCCATGGCCGATGCGGCGCGCGAGGCGGGCCTCGGCAGGATCCATGAGGTCGATGACACCGCCTCGGCTTCGCTCATGCTCGACAACCTGGCCCGCCCGGGAGATGTCGTGCTCGTCAAGGGAAGCCGGTCCGCCCGCATGGAATCCGTGCTGAAACATTTCGAACAGTAATGCTCTATTACCTTTCAAACCTCAGCAAGTGGGCCCAGGCGCAGGGGATTGACAACGACTTTTTCAAGGCGTTCAACGTCTTTTCCTACATCACGTTCCGCGCGATCTGCGCCGGGATCACCGCCTTCCTGATCAGCCTGGTTTTTGGCAACTGGGTGATCCGGAAGCTCATCTCGCTGAAGTTCGGCCAGCCGATTCGCAGCAAAGAGGAGGTCCACAAGCTCTTCGAGCTGCACGGGGCGAAAAAAGGAACCCCCACGATGGGCGGGATCCTTCTCGTGGGCTCGATTGTCATCTCGACGCTCTTGTGGGCAAAACCGGAAAACCCCTTTGTCTGGCTGGTGCTCTTCAGCACGCTGTTCCTCGGGGCCATCGGGTTCTACGACGACTGGCTGAAGGTGAAAAAAAAGAGCTCCGCCGGGATCAGCAGCCGCCTGAAGTTTGCCCTCCAGTGCCTGCTCGCGGCGATTTTCACGGTGTATTTCCTGACCAACCCAAAACTCGCCGGGATCGCGCAGCAGCTCAACATCCCGTTCTCGAAGGAACCGCTGATCTTCAGCCTGGGCTGGGGGACGTTTGTTTTCTACCTGCTGGTGATCGTGGGCACGTCGAACGCGGTGAACCTCACCGACGGTCTGGACGGGCTGGCCACCGGCTGCACGGCCACCGTGGCCGCCGCCTACGCGGTGCTGGTCTATCTCGCCGGCAACATCAAGGCCGCCACCTACCTGCAGGTGCCGTTCGTGGTTTACTCCGCCGAGCTGACCATCCTTTGCGTGGCGCTGCTGGGCGCCTGCCTCGGTTTCCTCTGGTGGAACGCCCATCCCGCGCGGGTCTTCATGGGTGACACCGGCTCGCTGGCCATCGGGGGGATGCTCGGCGCCGTCGCGATCTGCTGCAAACAGGAGCTCCTGCTCGTGATCGTGGGAGGGGTTTTTGTGATCGAGGCCATGTCGGTCATCCTCCAGGTCGCGAGTTTCAAGCTGACGGGAAAACGGATCATCAAGATGTCGCCCCTGCACCACCATTTCGAGCTCAGCGGCTGGAAGGAAAACACCGTGATCGTGCGGTTCTGGATCATGTCCGTCCTTTTCGCCCTGCTCGGGCTCGCCACCCTCAAACTACGTTGAAATGATCTACAGTGGAAAAAACGCGGTTGTCCTGGGGCTCGGCCATAGCGGCGAGGCCGCGGCGCTGCTTTTGAGCGAGGAGGGCGCGCGGGTGACGGTCTGCGAAAGCGGCACCGGCGAGGCGTTGCGCGGGAAGGCGGACGCCCTCGAGGCCCGCGGGATCCGCGTGCTTCTCGGCGAAGAGGCCGACAGCGACCCTTCGGTTTACGACGTGGCGGTTCTCAGCCCCGGCATCGATCCGGCGGTCGCCCTCGTGCAAAACGTGGTGCGGAAAAATATCCCTGTCATCGGGGAACTCGAGCTGGCGTTCGAAGAATGCTCGTGCCCGGCGGTTGCCATCACCGGCACCAACGGGAAGACGACGACCACCGAGCTCACGACCGAAATGCTGAAAGCCTGCGGGGTGCGCACGATGGCGAGCGGGAACATCGGGCTTCCCTTCGCCGCCGCGGTCCGCTCGAGCCACGAACTGGACGTGATGGTTCTCGAGGTGAGCTCGTTCCAGCTCGAGACGATCCGGACGTTCCATCCGCAGGTGGCGGTGTGGTTGAATCTCAGCCCCAACCACCTCGACCGGTATCCCGGCATGAAGGAGTATCGCGACGCGAAGCTCCGCATCTTCGAAAACCAGACCGCATCGGATCTCGCGGTCGTCAACACCGCCTCCGATCTCCCCGAGCTCGCGGCCCGCAGGATCACGTTCAGCGCCCGCAGGAGCGACGCGGATTTCACTTTGGAGGGAAGCCGCATCTGCTTCTGCGGAGAGCCGATCCTCGACCAAGCGGAAACCAAATTGCCCGGCGTCCACAACGCGGAGAACCTGATGGCCGCGCTCGCGATCGGCCACGCGCTCGATGTCGAGTTCGATCTCATGGCCGGTGCCGTCGCCGGCTACACCGCGCCCGCGCACCGTTGCGAGTTCGTGCGAGAGCTGGACGGGGTCCGCTGGATCAACGACTCGAAGGCCACGAACTTGGATGCCATGGAAATGGCGATCCGTTCGCAGAGTTCGCCGATCATCCTGATCGCCGGAGGCAAGGACAAGGGGTTCGAGTTCGATGCGATCGCCCCTCTGGTCCGCGAGAGAGTCCGCGCCGCCGTCCTCATCGGGGAAATGAAGGACCGCATCGCGAAGTCCTGGGCGGGCATCGCCTGCCACAAGGCCGCGACATTGGAGGAAGCGGTCGCCCGGGCCGCGCAACTGGCGTCCGCCGGCGACGCGGTGCTTTTTTCTCCGGGCACCTCCTCGTTCGACATGTTCCGCAACTACGGGGAACGCGGCAATCTTTTCAAAGCACAAACCCGCCAACTCACGTCCAAACTGTAACACCACATGAAAATGAAACCCATGCCACGTCCTCCAACACCCCGCCGTGTCCCGCGAAGAATGGTGAAAACCCTGCACGCGCGGGCCGCAACCGGCGAAAAGGATTTCGAGGAATACGAAGGCGAATCCGAGCCGAACATGAAGTTTTCGCACGCTCTGATCGTCGTCCTCCTTCTGCACGTCCTCGCCGTCGGAGGCGTCTTCGCCTTCAACGCCCTGAAAGGCCGGCACATCGTTCCGGACCGCGCCAAACCCGCCGCCTCGCAGGCGGCGCCGGAGGCAGCAGCCGCTCCCGCGAACAAAACCGCGGTCCCGGCGCACGAGGCCGCGCGCACGCTCACGGCCGCGCCGGCCAAGACTCCGGCCAAGACGCTGCCGGAAGCGGCAGCAGCCACCCATACCGTCGTGGCGGGGGACACGCTCACCCGCATCGCGGCGGGCAACAAAACCACTGTCGAGGCCATCGAGCAGGCAAACGGCATCGGCAGCAACGGCTCCGCTCTCCGGGTCGGCCAAGTGCTCAAAATCCCCGCGAAACCCGGCGCATCCAAAGTCCTGCCAAAACCGGAGTCTCCTGCCGCGAAGACTTCCGAAGTCAAGCCGACCGCCACCGCGAAGACCGCCGAAACCAAGCCGGCGACCAAACCCTCCGAGGTCAAACCGGCCGCATCCGCCGCCAAGACCCCGGAAGTCAAACCGGCCCCGGTCGCCAGGACGAAGGAGACGGCAGCCGCCACAAAATCCACGGATGGCGAGCCCGCGAAAGCGGATGCGGGACCGGCCGCATCCGACAAATCCTACACGGTCGCCAAGGGGGACAACCCCTACTCGATCGCCAAAAAACTGAAGGTCAAATACAACGATCTGATCAAAGCCAACGATATCAAAGATCCGACGAAACTCCAAATCGGCCAGAAACTGATCATTCCGTAGGCCCGCGGGGATTCCACGCGATGTGGATTCCCGGAACCCGGGCGGAACATTTGCATGCAAAAACACGGCATCCATTTTTTACTGCTGACGGTCGCGGGCCTCGTGGTCCTCGGCGTGGTGATGCTATTCAGCACGAGCGCGTTCGCGCAGGACAGCCACGGCGACATCTATTTCTTCACCAAACGGCAGGTGATGTGGCTGGGTGTCGGGCTCGCGGTGGCTGTTTTCGCGGCCCGCATGGATTACCATTTCTGGGAGCGGAGCTGGTGGATTTGGTTCGGCGGTGCCTTCGTTCTTCTTCTGCTCTGTTTCGTCCCGCACATCGGGCTCCGGCTCAACGGGTCGTCGCGCTGGCTCAACCTCGGCGTGGGCGCTCTCCAGCCGAGCGAGTTCGCCAAAATCGGCAGCCTCTTTTTCCTCGCCTGGTGGTTCTCGAAATTCGAGGCCGAATCCAAGGGGGTTCTGATGGGGTTCATCGCCCCGATGGGGATTCTCGGACTCCTCCTGCTTCCGATTCTTCTCGAGGTGGACATCGGGAACACGGCGCTCATCGGAGCGACCGCCGTGGTGATGATGTTCGTCGCGGGCGCGGCGCTGCGCTGGCTCCTGCTGATGGGCGTGGCCGGGGTGGCGGGCCTCCTCTTCCTCGCCATGAAAATCCCGGAGCGTCTGGGCAGGCTCATGGCATTCCTGCACCCCGAAAAATACCCGAAAGAATTTTACCAGCAGTTGCAGGGGCTCATCGCTTTCGGCTCCGGCGGGATCGAGGGACTCGGGCTCGGACAGGGGCGCCAGAAAATGTCCTTCCTCCCGTATGCCAACACCGATTTCATTTTTCCCACGATCGGCGAAGAGCTCGGCCTGTGGATCACCCTGCTGACGGTCGCCGGATTTCTCGTGGTCTGTTTGTGCGGCTCGCTCGTGGCGACCAACTCGCGGGACCGCTTTGGCTTGCTCCTGGGAATCGGAGCGGTGATGATGATCACCCTGCAAGCCACCGTGAACATTGGAGTCACGACAGCCCTTCTTCCCAACAAGGGCATGCCGCTCCCGTTCATCAGCTACGGCGGCTCAAATCTCGTGGTCTGTCTTTTCATGATCGGGTTGCTCATCAACATTCACCGCTTCGGGAAACCGTTGGTTCCCCGGCTGTCTCCCGCGCTGCTCAACGCGCGGATCCAACCCCGGCTATGACGAAAGTACCTCCATTCCGGGCGGTGATCGCCTGCGGCGGAACCGGCGGACACCTGTTCCCCGGCCTTGCGGTCGCCGAGGCCCTGCACGGTCGCGGGCACGAGGTCCTGCTTTTTGTTTCCGAGAAAGAAATCGACACGACCGCGCTCAAGACGAGGCCCGAGTTCCGCTCGGAGAAACTCCCTTCGATCGGGATGCCGAGCATGGTCGCCTCGCCGGCGTTCGTCCGGTTCGTCCGCCGGTTCTGGGAAAGCTTCTCGCAATGCCGGAAAATCTACCGCAAGTTCCGCCCGTCCGTCGTCCTGGGGATGGGCGGGTTCACCTCGACGGCCCCCGTGCTGGCGGCGAGGATGCGCGGGCTGCCGGCGTTCATCCACGAGTCGAACGCGATTCCGGGAAGGGCCAACCGGCTGGCCGCGAAGTTCGCGACGAAAGTTTTTCTCGGGTTCGAAGAGGCCGAGAAGCTTCTGCCGCGCGCGCATTGCGTCGTCACGGGCACCCCGGTCAGGAAAAACCTCGGGCATCCGATGGATCGCGCCGCCGCCAGAATGGCGTTCCGCCTGGATCCGGACAAAAAGACCCTGCTCGTGATGGGGGGCAGCCAGGGCGCCGCGGGAATCAACCAGCTTCTGTTCAAATGCGCGACGCTGCTGCGGGGATCAGGAATCCAAATCATCCACTTCACCGGCGACCGCGACGACCGGCTGGCCGCCGCCAATTACCAGCGCGACGAAATCCCCCACTACGTGTCGCCGTTCCATCACAGCATGGAGGAAGCCTACTCGGCGGCGGATGTCGTGCTCTCCCGCGCCGGGGCATCGAGCCTCAGCGAAATCTCCCAGTTCGCCCTGCCTTCGATCCTGATCCCATACCCGTTCGCGACCGACGACCACCAGACCGCGAACGCGCAGATTTACGTCCGGGCCGGCGCGGCCGAGATGCTGGCGGAAAAGGAGACCGGATCCGAGATGCTGGCGGCGATGATTTCCAATCTCCTCGAGGACGACCAGCGGCGCGAGCGCATGTCGGTGGCCGCCAGGAGAATTCCTCCCGCCTCGGCGGCGGAGAATGTGGCCGACGAAATGGAGCGGGCTGTCAAGGAGTCCTCGACATGACGCTTTCAGAACTCCAGGAGGCCCTGACCGGGCCGACATCGAAGCGCGTGCATCTGATCGGGGTGGCCGGATCGGGGATGAGCGGGATCGCCGCCCTCCTGCTCGCACTCGGGCACCAGGTCGGCGGGTCGGATAAGGTGGTGACTGTCGAGGTGGAACGCCTGCAGAAAAAAGGACTCGCCTTCGCATCCCCACAGACTGCCGAGAGCGTGCGGGACGCGGAGATCGTCATTTACTCGTCGGCCATCAAGGCTGGAAATCCGGCGTTCGACGAGGCGAAGCGGCTCGGCCTGCCCATGGCGCGCCGCGCCGATGCGCTGGCGGCGGTCATGGCGGCCAAGAAAGGCATCGTGGTTTGCGGCATGCACGGCAAGACCACGACCTCCGCGATGGCGGCCCACGTGCTTCGTTCGGGCGGCCTCAAGCCGTCCCACTATGTCGGCGCGGAGATCCCGATTCTGGGAACCAACGCGCGCTGGGACTCGGAGGGCGAGTATTTTGTGGCGGAGGGCGACGAGAGCGACGGGACCCTGATCAACTACCACCCGGTCCATGCGATCGTCCTGAACATCGAGCCCGAGCATCTCGATTTCTACAAAGACATCGCCGCCATCGACGCCGTTTACGCGAAGCTCATCGCGCAGACATCCGGCAATGTCTTTTTCTGCGGGGACGACGCCGGGGCGCGGCGCGTCTGCGCGTCACACCCGCAGGCGATTTCCTACGGCCAGGCACCGGACAACGGTTACCGGATCCTCGATCTCAAGACCGAGAATTTCCGCTCGCGGTTTTCGGTGGTAAAAAACGGATCGCCGCTCGGGGACATCGCGCTCAACATCCCCGGCGCCCACAACGCGGTAAACGCCCTCGCGGTCATCGCCCTGGCGACCGAGCTCGGGATCCCCTTCGACCGGATTGCCGCCGCGCTGGAAAGTTTCCGGGGTGCCAGACGGCGCTTCGAGATCCGCTACGAGTCCACGACGCACCTTCTCGTGGATGACTACGGGCACCATCCGACCGAAATCGCGGCCACGCTGGCGACCGCCCGCACGGGGGGCTGGAAGCGCGTTCTCGCCATGTTCCAGCCGCACCGCTACACGCGCACCCTCGCATTGAAGGACGAGTTCGGCAGGGCTTTTCACGATGCGGACCACGTCTTTGTCTCGGATGTTTACCCGGCCAGCGAAAAACCGATTCCCGGGGTTTCCGGAGCCACGATCGTCGAGGCGCTCATCGCCAGCGGGCATCCCTCCGCGCAGCATGTGCCGGAAGTGACGAGCATCCACCGGTCGGCGGCGGTCGTCATCGAGGACGGCGACCTGATCATCAGCCTTGGCGCCGGCAATATCCACGAGGCCGGGGCCCGGCTCGCGCAGGATCTCGCCACGCGCGAAAAACTTCTTGCCGTGATGGGCGCCGGCACGATCAAGCTTCACGAGCCGCTCTCCAAGCACACGACCATGCGGGTCGGCGGGCCGGCCCAGTTCTGGACGGAGCCGGAGACCGAGGAGGGGTTCGCGGATCTCGTGCAGTATTGTTTTGATGAGGCGATCCCGTTCATGGTGATGGGACGCGGATCGAACCTGCTCGTGCGCGACGGCGGAATTCCGGGAGTCGTGGCCCACCTCTCTCGCGGCGAGTTCCTGCGCTGCGAGGTGAACGGCGACGAGATCGCGGCGGGCGTCGGCGTGAAATTCAAACAGCTCAGCGCCCTCGCGCGCGCTTCCGGCCTCGGCGGCTTCGAATGGATGGAGGGAATCCCCGGAAACCTCGGCGGCGGGCTCCGCATGAACGCGGGCGCGATGGGTGCCCAGACATTCGACCAGGTCATGCGGCTCCGGTTCTGCGACCAGGACGGAAATATCTTCACGCGCACTCCCGCCGAAATGGAAATCCACTACCGGAGCGTCCCCATGCTCAGGCAGAACTACGCGCTGTCGGCCGTGCTCAAGGGCCGCCCGGCGAACCGCGAGGACATCGACCGCCTGACCGAGGAATCGGCGGCGAAGCGGCGCGAATCCCAGCCGGTCGCCGCAAGCGCCGGTTGCATATTCAAGAATCCCGGCCCTGTCCCGGCGGGGCGGTTGATCGAGGAACTCGGCTTCAAAAATTTCGCGGTCGGGCACGCGCGGGTCTCCGAGGTCCACGGCAATTTCATCGTGAACGACGGCGGGGCGACTGCCGCAGAGGTGCTGACTTTGATCGAGGAAATCAAGGCGGCGGCCGAGCGGGAGCGCGGGATCAGCCTGGAATTGGAAGTTCAGATTGTGGGGGTTGACGCATGAAGAGACACTACGAGGGATTGCTGAAGGACATGTCCGTGGCCCTGATGATGGGCGGGCCCGGAAAGGAGCGCGAGGTTTCCCTGCGCTCGGGGGCCGCCGTGGCGGAGGCCCTCCGCAAATGCGGGGCGCTTGTCCACGAGATGGATGTCACCGGTCCGGGGTTCCAACTGCCGGAGGGCACGCGGCTCGTCTTCAACATGATCCCCGGCACTTTCGGGGAGGACGGCGAACTGCAAACCCTGCTGGATGAAACAGGAGTGGCCTACACCGGCGAGGGAGCCGAGGGCAGCCGGGTGGCGTTTGACAAAATCGAAACAAAAGTCCGCTTCGACCGGGCGGGGGTGCCGACCTGCGAATGGAAAATCGTCAGGCGCGGGGAGAGTCCGGATTGCAAAATCCCCTGCGTGATCAAGGCCCCGCGCCAGGGGTCGAGCGTCGGCGTCCACATCATCCGTTCGCCGGCCGAAATCCCCGCGGCCCTGGACGATTGCTTCCAGTATGGCGACCGGGTTCTCGTCGAGGAATTTTTCACCGGCCGCGAGCTGACGGTCGGAGTCCTGGGGGATGAAGCCCTGCCGGTCGTGGAGATTGTCCCGCACGAGGGCTTCTACGATTACGAGCACAAATACACGAAAGGGGCCTCGGATTACCATGTGCCGGCGAACCTCGTCCCCGAGGTGACCGCCGCGGTGCAGGCCGCCGCGCTGGCGGCGTGCCGGTCGCTCGCGCTCGAGGTTTACTCGCGGGTGGATGTCCTGCTCGCCCCGGATGGCCGGATGAATGTTCTGGAAATCAACACCATTCCCGGGATGACGGAAACCAGCCTTCTTCCGAAAGCCGCCGCGGTGGCGGGGCTCGACTTTTGCTCGCTTTGCGAGGAAATTGCAGGGCTGTCACTCGCCAAGAAAATCCCATGATCCGGCACTCGTCACCCGCAGTTCATGGCAACCGGAGGCTCCGCCATGCGGGGCGCGGCCAGCATCTGCTCAATGTGAAGGTGCGCGCCGTGACTGCCCGCCGGCAGCGCCGGCAGAAAGCGAGCTCGTTCTTCTGGGTGTCCGCCCTGCTCGTGGTCATCTGCCTGACAGCGTGGCTGGGGATCGCCACCGCGCTCGACAAATTCTTTTTTTCCAACCCGGATTACACGCTGAAACGGGTCACGCTCGAACTGGACGGCGTCATGACGCGCGAAGAGGCGCTCGCGGAAACCGGCGTCCGCGAAGGGGGGAATATTTTTCGCGTGGATCTCGCCAACGCGGAGAAGGTGCTCCGGGCGGTCCCTCTGGTGGGCGACGTCTGCATCGAGCGGCACCTCCCCGACCACATCTCGATCACTGTCACCGCCCGCAAGCCCGTGGCGTGGGTGGCCCCGATCGAAAAGGACGCCGATCCATTTGATCCCGAACAATCCCTCCTCGTGGACGAGACAGGGTTTTTGATGAAGCCGCGGATCATCCAGCCGGATTTCTATCGCCTCCCGGTGATCTACGGTGTCCGCAGCGACAACATCCGGGACGGGGAGCCGCTCCACAACGAGGACCTTCACCGCGCGCTCGCCCTGCTCGACGAGGCGGCCCGCCACCCCGAGTGCCTGCTGAATATCCGCACCATGAACATCGCCAAGGGCTATTGCGTGGAGGTGGTCAGCGACCGCAATGCCCGCATCACATTCTCGACCGAGGACTATCCCGAACAACTGCTGCGCCTGCGCCAGTTGCTCGAACACTGCCGGGACACCGGGCGCGAACTCGACTCGGTCAACCTCATGGTCCGCCGGAACACGCCTGTCACGTTTGTCATGGCCTCGCCCGCCGCCGAAAAAACCTCGGGCCCGGGCCAGCGCACCGCGCAAACAAGCGGAGGAAGGAAACACTGATGGCCCGCGACGATATCCATGTCGGCTTGGAAATCGGCACCTCGAAGGTCTGCGCCGTGGTGGCGGAGTGCCGCGAGGACGGCGAGGTCCGGCTTCTCGGCGTGGGGGAAACCCCCTCGCGCGGGGTCCGCAAGGGGGAAATCGTCGATTTTGAAAACGCCTCGAACTGCGTCCGCGAGGCGCTCTCGGACGCGGAGGAAAAAAGCGACGTCGAGATCAAGAGCGTCTGGCTGGCCGTCACCGGAAGCCACATCCACAGCTTCAACAACCGGGGCTCGGCCGCCATTCCCGAGGAGGGCGGAGAAATCACCGAGGAGGAAATCCAGGAGGTCGAATACAAGGCGAAAGAGATCAGCCTGCCGAAGGAAAACGCGATCCTCCACTCGATCATCCAGCACTACTACGTGGACGGCCAGGAGGGGGTGCTCAATCCGGTCGGCATGCTGGGAAGCAGGCTGGAGGCCGATTTCCACATCATCCACGGCGTCACGAACCGGATCCAGAACTCGATCCGCTGCGTCAAGGAATGCCACATCGAGGTCGAGGACGTGGTCGTGAGTTCGCTGGCCTCCGCGCAGGTCGTGCTCGGGCAGCACCAGAAAGAATCCGGCGCCCTGGTCGTCGATATCGGCGGCGGGGTCACCGACTACATCGTCTATCTCGACGGGGCGGTCCGCCAAAGCGGCGTCTTGGCCGTCGGCGGAGACCACATCACCAACGACATCTCGATCGGCCTCCGCATCCCGATCACCCGCGCCGAGAAACTCAAGATCGAGGAAGGGTCTGCGGTTCTCGGCAGATCCCTTTCCGGCGACAAGATCGTTTTGAAAAACGACACGGGCTTTTCGGGCAAGGAGGTCGAGCGCGAAATGCTGAACATGATCATCCACGCGCGGCTCGAGGAGCTGTTCGTGCTCCTGCGCAAGCGCTTTAATGGCGACGTGCCCGAGCGCCTCCTCGGGGCTGGCGTCATGCTCACCGGGGGCTGCAGCCTAATCCGCGGGATCCGCGAGGTCGCGGAGTCGGTCTTCGACATGCCCGTCCACCTCACCCGCGCCCAAGCCGTCTCCGGCCCGACCTCCGCGTTCGAGAACCCCCAGTTCTCGACCTGCATCGGCCTCGCGAAGTATGCGCAGGCGGTCCGCTCGGAGATGCCGGAGGAATCTTTCCTGGGTAATATTTTGGGGAGGTTCTTCAAAAAAATCCGTCCGTTTTAGAGGCTTATGATTTCGTTTCCAAAATATCTCGACCGTTCGCAGAACCCGGTGGTGCGGCTTGTGGGGCTCGGAAACGCGGGGGTCAACCTCGCCGACCGGATCACCATGACCGGCGGTTTCGGCCTGGAAACCGTGGCGATCAACTCGGACCAGCTCTCGCTTTCGTCCTCCGTCTCTCCGGTGAAAGTGTCGCTCGGCCCGCTCACCACCCGCGGGCTGGGAGCCGGGGGCGATCCGGAAATCGGGCTGGATGCCGCGAAAGAATCGCTTCAGGAGATCGAGGATGCGCTCTCGGGGGCGGACATCATTTTCCTGTGTGCCGGCCTCGGCGGGGGAACCGCCTCGGGAGCCGGGGGGATGGTGGCCGCAGCCGCGAAACGATCCGGCGCTCTCCTGGTCGCGATCGTCACGTCGCCGTTCGGGTTCGAGGGGCGCCGCCGGGCCTCGCAGGCCGCGGCGGCTTTCCAGGAGATCAGCGCCCATGCCGATGCCGTGATCCATTTTGAAAACGACCGGATGGCGGAGTTGACCGCCCCGAAATCCGGCGTGGCCGAGACATTTGCGGCCTGCGACGAATTGCTTGGCGGATGCGTGGCGGCTGTCGCGCAATTGATATCCGCGCCGGGTCCGCTGGGGGTCGGGCTTCCGGACCTGCTCTCCGTTCTGAATGGAGGGAACGGGGGATGTCTTTTCGGAACCGGGGCCTCCGCCGGAGACAACCGCGCCCACGAGGCTCTGGAACGGGCTTTGAAGAGCCCGCTTCTGGACCGGGGACGCCTCCTCGATGATGCCGCGAGCGTGCTGGTCCACCTTTCCGGCCCGCCTTCGCTTTCGTTTGCCGAGGTGGGAGCCATCATGCAGGAGATCGCGCGCCAGGCCTCGGAGGGCTCGATGCTTCATCTGGGGGTCAGCACGCTGCCGGAAAAAAATGCGCCGGTCGTGGTGACCATCCTTGCCAAGGCCGGGGCAGCGGCTGTCCCCGCCGCCGCCCCGGTCGCCCGTCCGCGCCGGGCTCCCGCACCCGAGCGCCCGCCCAAACCCGAACCCGCGCCTGTCGAACAGGATCTGCCATCCGCACCCGAAGTGCCCGCCGCCGAAAAGCCTGAGCCCGGGCCCGAGCCGGAACCCGCTCCAGCCAGGCCGGTTCCGCCACAGCGCGCCGCCGCCCCGCATCCATCCAAACAACCTCCCGCTCAGGCCCCCAAACCTGCCGCCCCGAAAATCAAACAAGAAACCCTCCAGTTCGAACCGGTCGCCCGCGGAAGATTCGAGAAAATCGAGCCGACGATCGTCGAGGGCGAGGACCTCGATGTGCCGACATTCCTGCGTTTGAAGAAACCCTGATGCTCCAGACAAATCCATGGTTTTTGGGCCTGCTTGCCGGATTCCTTCTGCAGGCAGGCTGCGCCACGTCCAGGAAGCAGGCGGATGCGGTGCATCCTGTCCCCCGTCCGGCAACAGCTCCGGGGATGCGCGCGACCAGATCACTGCCGACGGTTGCCTCGCCGGATGACCGGAAACCCGCGCCGCCGCCTCCGGTTGCGCTGGAACAACCGCATTTCCGGGAATCCCCCTCCTCGGGCGTGAGAAAACTCCTGCCGCAAACCTGCGTGGTTCTGGAGGCCACGGCCACCACTTTGCTCGTCAAATCCTGGGCCCCGACCGAATCCCCCTCGCTTTTTGAGGAGGCGATCGCGTTGAGCAAATTGCGCGGCCTCCTTGCCGCGAGGCCCGCGATCCCGAAGGGCACCGCTCAAAAAACCAGACTCCAGAACGGCACGGCCATCATCCCGTTTGGAAAATCCGTGTCCCCGGCCGATGCCGCAGCCGCGGTGGCGGCCGCGCTTTCCGTGGACGGCGTGCAGCGGGTCCGGGCGGTGCTGAACGCCAATTGATCCCGGAAAACCGCAGAAGAGGCCCGGCCCGAATGGGCGGTGCCGATCGAAACAACCTGCGAGCCAGAGATGAGCGGGACGGGCACAGCAGGCATGATTTTGCTTTCCAGTTTTCGACTACGAGACTTTCGGCAGGGACCTGCGGAATTCGCCGGGCGGCCGGCCGGTGGCTTCCCGGAACCGGCGCGAGAAATGGAACTCGTCGCAAAACCCGAGCCGCCCGGCGAGTTCCTTGTTGGATAGCCTCTCCTCGTAAATCAGCTTCCGCGCGCGGTCGATCGCCATCCGGTTCCGGTAACGGGCCGGAGAAACGCCGGTGACCGATCGGAACTTTTTCCGGAACGATTCGTAGGACAATCCGGCTCCGCGGGCGATGGTCTCCAGCGGCGCGGCGCAGTTTTCCTCCATCTTTCTCACCGCCCCGGCCACCCATGCCGGCCATGTTCCGTCGCCCGGCGCGGTCCCGCTTCCCCGGTTTCCCGCCAGCGCCAGCGCGAGAAAACTTTGCAGTTTGCAGATCCGGACGAGCTGGCGGGCCGGGTCGTCGCCCCCGCGCATCGCGGCAATTTCCCGGAAGCTGCGCGCATGGCGGCTCACCGGAAGCAGCCGCAAAATGGGCCGCTCCGGGCTCAGGATGCCGAGCTTCCGCCACAGATCGAAGACCGCCCCCTCGAAGACAACATAGATTTCGCTCCAGCGCCCGCCGTCCTCCGGACCGTAGGCGTGCGCGATCTCGGGAAATATCACGAGCAGGTCGCCTGCGCGGCAGCGGCGCGTCGGTTGCCCGCGCAAATGATATCGGCCCCCGCCGGCGGTCAGATAGACCAAGGCATAGCTTCCCAAAACACGCATGGACGAGAAGGAAACCCCCGCGCTCTCGCGGAGGCAGCCGGACATCGAGATCTTCCCCAACGCGGATCCCTTCCGGTCGAAGCGGGCCGTTCCGGTTTTCAGGCGCTCTCCCATATTTCCCAGAATCTTCATGTTTTTTCCCACGGTGTCCATTCCGTTGTCCGAAGAAATGGAGTAGGTGTTGCGAGACACATGACAACAATCCCGTCATCCGCCGCCGCCGGGCTGCCACCGCGCGAGCTCTGGACCGAAGCCGCCCGCCGCCGGCGCGACACCTATGCCATCACGCCCGGCGCGCCGTTTTTGAAAGGCGAGTTCGGCTTTTACTGCTGGGAGGAATGGAAGCAGCAGGGGATGCCCGACATCGAGCTGGGCTCGCCGGAGGCCGCCGAGCTTTTCCATTACGATGAGCCGGGCAATCACGGGCTCGGGGAACTGGGGTGGTGCGAGCCGGCCTACGTCCCGCACTTCGAGGTCGAAATACTCGAGGATCGTGGCGAGACGGAGGTCGAGCGGGACTGGGCCGGACGGGGCGTCCTCTATTTCAAAGGCCGGCGCCAGGGGTTCATGCCGGAATACATCACTCATCCGGTCAAGGACCTCGAAACGTGGAAGGCCCACGCCGAGTGGCGGCTCGATCCCGCTGACCCGCGACGCTACGAGGGGCTTGAAGCGCGCATGGCCGCCGCGCAGGCTGCCGCCGCGCGCGGAGAAATGATCACCCAGCACGTGGCCGGCTCCTTCATGTATCTGCGTGCCATGCTGGGCCCCGAGGAACTCCTCTACGCGTTTCACGACCAGCCCGAGCTCATCGAGGCGGCCATGCAGCGGTGGCTGGAACTCGCCGACGCCGTCATCGCCGCCCACCAGCGACACGTGACGCTCGACGAAATCTTTTTCGCGGAGGACAACTGCTACAACCACGGCCCCCTGATCTCGCCCGCAATGATCCGCGACATGCTTCTTCCCTACTACAAGGAACTCCTCCGCCGCGTGAAGGGACGCCAGCCCGACAAGTCACGCCACCTTTACCTCCAGATCGACACCGACGGCGACTGCCGCCCCCTGATCGCGTTCTACATCGAAGAAATCGGCATGGATGCGATGAGCCCGTTCGAGGTGGCCAGCGGGTGCGATGTCGTGGAAATCGCGCGACAACACCCCGGGCTTTGCCTGCGCGGCGGCATCGACAAGCGGGTCCTCGCGGCCGGGCCGGCCGAGATCGACGCGATGGTCGAGCGCATTTTCCCGGCCCTGCGGGAACGGGGAGGATACATTCCGATGTGCGACCACGGAGTGCCCGCGGAGGTGAGCTTCCCCAATTACCTCCACTACCGGCGGCGCTGCGTGGAGCTCGGAGAATAATCTGCGGGCTTCAATAAACCCCGCGACAAACCCCGGGGCATGGGGCAGATTGCCTCCATGTTCCGCCATTTGATCGCGGTGTTGGCTTTTGTTTCCATAATGCCATTCGCGCGGGCGTGGGATCCGCTGGGGCACATGCTCACGATGGAGATCGCCTATGGGGAACTGACTCCCAAAGCACGCACGGAGCTGGATGCGGCGGTCGCGCGCTTCAACGCGAAAGTCAACCCGGACGCTCCCTACGATGCCGTGACGGCGGCGTGCTGGATGGACGACGCGAGGGGAAGCACGAAGGAATTCAACGAGTGGCACTACGTGAACCTGCCATTCACGCGCGAAGGCACGCCGATCCCTGAGGGAACACGCGAGAAACCGGACGTGATCTGGGCGCTCGGGCGGTGCGAAGACATCGTCAAAGGCGGGGCGGAGGAGCCGGGGATCGACCGTGACCAGGCCCTTGTGATGCTGCTGCACCTTGCCGGGGATATCCACCAGCCGCTCCATGCGACCGAGCACCACGACTTCGGCGGCAACCGGCTGCACATCGCCAACCTGAAGGATGTCGAGGCGGACCTCCTTTTCTCGAAAGGCGGCAACCTCCACTTTTTCTGGGACAGCGCGTATCGGCGGGAGTTCCAGGACGGGGAGGCGGGCGTGTCCTACTTCGCGCCGCTCTTCCCGCGCCTCATGCCGGTCACCGGGCACCGCGAAGCCCGGGCGACCGTGGATCGCGAGGCGTCCGAAATCCGGGAAAAATATCCGCCGGCCTCGTTCGGTGACGTGAAGGGCGGCGACCCCGCCGCGTGGGCGCTCGAGAGCCATGCGATCGGCTACGATTTCGCCTACGGCAAGCTTCCCGCAGGGTCGCCGGTTCCACTGGACCGGGAATATGTCGCTGCCGCGCGGGCCTGTGCCGAGAAGCGGATCGCTCTCGCGGGCTACCGGCTCGGCGCGCTGCTGAACCGCTTCCTTGATCCGTCGGGCCGCTAGACCGGCGGAACGCCGTCGGGATCCGCGACTTCCTTGTCCCAGTCCGCATCGACGGAGGTGTAGCTCAGGCAGCTGATTTCTTCGAGGGAGGTGTTCCCGTTGAGGACCTGCTGCAGGCCCTCCTGATACAGGGTCAACACCCCTTTTTTGAAGGCCAGCTTGCGCATCTCGCTCTGCGGGGCATTCCTCGCGATCATGTCCGCGAGGGCGTTGTCCGACGGGCACATCTCCATGAGCGCCATGCGGCCGGTGTAGCCTGCCTCGTGGCATTCCGGACACCCGTGCTTCTCGTAGATAAACATGTTTCCCGGCGGAATGGCCACCCGGTTGACCGCGAAAATCGTCCGGACTTCCGCCGTGATCGGCACCGGGTGCTTGCAGTAGGTGCAGAGGCGGCGGACCAGCCGCTGGGCCTGCGAGAGCGCGAGCGAGTCGGCCAGCAGGTAGGGCGGGATGCCCATGGAAATCAGGCGGCTGACGGCGCGCAGCGAGTCGTTGGCGTGCAGGGTGGTCAAAACCAGGTGGCCGGTCAGCGCGGCGTTGACGGCCGAGTTCGCGGTCTCCTGGTCGCGGCACTCGCCGATGAGGATGACGTCCGGGTCGGCGCGCATCAGCCGCCGCAGCCCCTCGGCGAAATCGATGCCGTTGATCGGGTCGGTCTGCGTCTGGTTGAGCCCCTCGACCTCGTATTCGATCGGGTCCTCGATCGTCTGGATGTTGATGTTGTCGGCGTTGATGCTGTTGAGGAGCGCGTAGAGCGTGGACGTTTTTCCGCTGCCCGTGGGCCCGGTCACCAGGATGAGCCCCTGGTCCCGTCCCATCGCCTCGGCCAGCGTCCCGATCTGCTTGGGCGAAAGGTTCAGCTCGCTCAGTTTCCGGACGCCGTCCTGCCGGTCCAGGAAGCGGATGGTGATTTTCTGGAGATCCTTGCGGCAGGGGATGGCGGAGACCCGGCAGTCCACCCGGCGCTTGCCGAGCGTGAGCGAGAACCTTCCGTCCTGCGCGTCCTGCCGCCGCTGGCTCATGTTCGAGTAGTTCTTGATGAGGCTGACAAACCGGACGAGTTGCTCCTCGGGGCAGGAATGGATGACCTTCAGCTCGCCGTCGATCCGGGCGCGGAAGCGGGCGGTGTTGAAATACTTTTCGATGTGGAGATCGCTGGCGCGGCCGGTGATCGCGCGGTAGAGGACCCAGTGGACGACCTGTTCGGGCGTGGCGTTGATGCTCGAGGGGTTGGTCCGCTGCATCTCCTGCACGTCGATATCGACGATGTTCGCGACATCCGAATACATGAGCTCCTGGTCGCTGGCGGCCGCGCTGGTCGCCACCGAGCGGCTCCGGTCGCGGTTGATCGCCGCGATGATCGCCTCCTTCTCCGCGAGGATCGTCCGGAAGACCAGCGGGTCGTTTCCGCCGGACAGCCACTCGTCCTCGAAGCCGAAATTTTCCTTCTCCGCGGAAAGGAGGAAGACGGTTTTGGGCCCGCAATGCAAGGGATACACGGCGTGCTTTTCCAGGAGCGATTCCGGAAAAAGGTTCTGCGGCGGCGCGTGCTCGGCATTGAAACACTGCTCCCCTGTCGAGAGGAAGCGAAGGGCGAGCCCGTAATGGCTGGGAAGAGTTTTGACCGAGTGCAGGCCTTCCACCGTGACCCCCGCAAGCTCCGGCTTCGCTCGCTCCAGCTTGGACCGGACGTCCCCCTCGAGCGGATATTCCTCCAGGAGCCAGGCCAAGGCCGACGCCGGATGGCCGTCCTTGGGCAGCGGGGCGGAAAAAACCAGCGGGGGCCGGGGTTCAAGCGGCTGGATCTCCAGCCGGCCCATGAAATCCCGGTGCAGGATCACATACTTGGATTGGGGGATCAGAACCGGAATGACCAGCTCGACAGGAATTTCCCAGAGCTGGGTGCAGGCCGGGTTGTAATGCGCGCACAGAACGAGCGGGCCGAGGGTCCCGAACGGGATCCAGCGCTCGACCTCGGGTTCGCCCGGTTGCGGTGCCAGGCGGCGAAACGCGTTCTCCGCCCGCGTCGAGCAGTTCGGCCGGACGGGGTTGAGAGGCAGGATCCCGAATTTTTTGGCGAACCACTCGAGCGCTTCATCGGCGGAAACCCCGTTCATCTGCGCGAGGTGCTGGTGAAGGTCCACGGCCTCTTCCGGCATCGAGCCGGCTTCGATGCCCCCTTCCCGGAGAACGGCGCAGAGTTCCTGCCAGACCTGCGGCGTCATGGCGAGCGGGGGACCGGAGTGTTGGTCGGAGCTGTTTGAACGGAACTGCCCATGATTTTCATCAGATCCAATCCTGTGCCATTGCTGCCCGGAACAACAATCACAAACATTCTTCCGTTCCACATGGCGCGGTAGGTGGACGTGTCGCTGGTGGCCACAAATGCTGCGGTCGAGGGGAGGTAGGGCGAGCCGGGCGCCGGGTTCGTGGCGCCGCGGTAACAGAGCGAATTGAAGATCGCCTGCTCGTCGTCGCTCCCGGACGAGGGAGTCAGGACGAGCTCCCAGTTGGCCTCGTTGAAACCGACCACGGCCCCGTTCAGGTAGTTGAGGTTCCGCTTTGCCGTCTCGTAATTCGAATCGGAGACGAGGCGCGCAATATTCGGGACGGAGATAGCGGCGACGATCGCGAGGAACGCGATCACGACCAGCACCTCGGTCAGGGAAAAGCCGCCGTTTGTGCCGACGGAGACCGGTTTGCTCCCGTGCCGCGGACGGCTCCGGGTGTGCTCCATGCTCGCGATCACGTCAGTAGGGAACGTTGTTGCCGGATGGGTCGGTGATCATCACCTTGCTTGTGAGGGGGCTGATTGCGTTCGGCAGCGCGTTGGTGTATCCGTTCGGGGTGTAAAGCGTGAGGTTGGTTTCCGAAAATGCGATGTATGGCCTGATGAGAAGGTATTGCGCGGGGTCATTGCCCGCCGCAGCCCAGTTGCTTTGGGCCGCATTCGTGCCGAGCGCCTGCACATAGGCGGCAATCGCCATGTTCAACGCCTCCGCGCGGGCTCGCGCCAAGTTGTCTTCGCTGTCATGCTTCACCTGCACGATGTTGGGCACGGCGAGAAATGTGATGATGCCGATGATGGTGATGGCCGCCAGGACTTCGACCAGCGAGAACGCGGATCCTGCGGCGGGCCGGTTGGTTGGGAGGGATTCCATGAGCGTCGTTTTCTTCGGTGCGTGGCGGATAAAATCAGTTGGCATACCAGTTCACGATGGGATAGTTCGTCGTCCCCCAAGAGGAGAATTGAAGATAGACCCCGATCTTGTTCATCGCGTCGCTCTTGATCTGGGTCGATGACGAATAGTTCGTCAGGTGGCTGTAGGTTGACGGATGCAGGTAGTTCGTGAGCAGGGCGAGCTGCGCCAGCGCCGTGCCGGCCCCGCTGTAGGTTGCCCGCGCGTTTTGAAGGTTGTTAGTCCCGGTGGAATTCGCGGCGACCCACGCGTTCAGGGCGTCCTGCAAAGTGATCTGCTGCTGGCGCGCCACCACCGTGCGGGCATCTTGCGAGGCATTCGAAACCGTGGTGATGATCAGCGTGCTCAAAATGCCGATGATGGCGATGACGAGGAGCAACTCGATCAAGGTAAACCCGCGGCCTGTCCCGGGGACAGCAGGACCGCGCTGGCGATCACAATGCTTCATGCCTGAACATAGCACGTTTTTCGCGGATTGCCCAAAAGAAAAACTCAGCTTCTCGTAATCTGCAGGCCGGTTTGGGAAAGGGAAAAATCCACGAACCGGGCGCGCGGGTTTGGAGGAGACGCGGCGAGTTTTTGGCGGATCCGGTTGCCGGCCTCCTCGTCTTTGGCGAGGATCAACATGTATCCGCCGCCGCCGGCGCCGAGGAGTTTGACTCCGGCCGTCCACTCGCTCACCGAGGAGACGATGGCGGCGACTTCAGGGGGGTTGGTCCCCTTGTCGAGCGCGCGGTTCAGATCCCAGCTCCGCGCGACAACGCCGCAAAGCGACGGCCACGATTCGCGCTGGATGGACTGGTAGGCGCAAAGCGCATGGTCGCGGATCGCGAAGACTTTTTCCATGTGCGAATGGCTGTTCAGGAGCATGCCGCGCACGATTTCGTGGAGGATGGTTTTCGCCACGCGCGTGATTCCCGTGTAGTAGAGCAGCGCCATCCGGTTTGCCGTGCGGGGGCCGAGGAGCTGTTCGGGAAGCCATCGGACCAGCGGGGTTTGCTCGAGCCCCGGAGAGGTCTCGATGAATTTGATGCCGTGGTAGATGCCGCCCGCCTGGTCCTGCCATCCGCCGCCGGAGGTGAGCATCTGCTCGAGTGCGAGGGTCCGGCGGCAGAGTTCCTCGTGGTCCCAGGCAAGGCCGCCGGTTGCGCCGAGGGCGGCAAGGAGGGTGGCGGCGAGCACGCTGCTGGTGCCGAGGCCCGAGCCTTTGGGCGTTGCCGCCAGCAGCGAAACTTCCATGCCCCCGCCGAAATGTTCGAGCAGGCCGGCCAACGAAGCGGAGGGATTTTTGTGAAACCTCGGGTGGAATCCCGCGAGGCAGAAGGCGGCTTTGGCGAGGGAAAACTCCCCGCCGATCCCGGTGTCGCTTTCGAGGTCCTCGAACGAACGGATAACCGTCTGGGCGCCGAGATCGATCGAGCGGATGACGATCTGGCGGTCCCGGCATGCGCGCACAAACACCTGCACCGGCGGCTGCCCGTTGAGGTCCGCCGCCAGATTCACGACCGCCCCGCCGTGCTTCAAACAAAACGGCGGCGTGTCGCTCCACCCGCCGGCGAGGTCGAGCCGGACCGGGGATCTCGCCCAAAGAATCTGGTCTTCGATCAGCGAGTTGCGGGGCTCGACTTTTTCGCAAAGCCCGACGATCCGCTCCGCGAGAATCGCGAAGGCCTTTTTCTCGGCGGCCGATCCATCCTTTCCGCGCGAGCGCATGACGGCGGCGGCAAACGCGTGTTCGTGCATCGCGTGGAGAGCGTTGCCGGCCGGGGGATCGGGCACGGGGTCGGGTTGTGGCCCGGCGGCGTAAATCGAGGCGGCATTTTCCAGGTCGATCCGGAAGAACGGGTTGCCGGCGCGGTGATCCCAGAAGCTGCCGGCCGCGATCGCCGCGAGCTCGTTCCTCTGCTTGAACAGCCGGGAGAGATTGACTTTTTCGCCCAGCTCCCTCGCGCTGAACCGGGGTCCCGCGAGCCATTGTTCGCGGGCATCCGGTGAGCCGGATCCGTCGAGGAGCCAAGTGATCCAGCGCGAATCCGGGTGGCTGACAAGCGCAAACAGGCGCGCCTCCTGGATGTCCGTCTCCGCGTCGAGCCCGGCCCCTTCGAGCGAGATGCCGCGTTGTTCGAACCACGCCGCGGCCGGAACCCCCATCCAAACCGCCTTCCCGAGCGGCCCGGAAAAAGGATCGTCGAACCCGTAATGGCGGACGACAAACCCGCTCTCGCCCACCGGAACACAATCCACGCACTGGCCGGGCGACAGGGAAAATTTCCAGTCTCCGGGAGGAAGCCCCGTGATCGCATTTTCATGGCTGGGAGCAAAGCCCTCCGGGAGCGAGCTGTTCTCGATCCAAAGCAGGCGGTTTTCCGATGAGCGTTTCGAGAACGCGAAATCGGAATTCAGCACATACATATCCGGGTGAGGCTTCCGCCAGAAATCGTTCTGCCCGGCCCCGCCGGGCGCACGGTTCTGTAGCGCGGAGAGCGACTCGATCATCTGCCGGGTTGTCCCGAAGTGGTAAAACTCGGCCCCCGCAAGCGGGACCACCGCCACGCGCAGGCCGCCGATTTCCGGATCCGGCTTCGAGGGATGGGTTCCGAGCGAAGGCCCGAGGTCCGCGTAAAGCTCGTAGGCGGACGCGTGGCCGCCTTCAAACGCCCCGCCCGTCCACCCGCAGCGGGCCATCAGGACTCCGGCCGCGCGGCGGCTCAGCAGCCAGAGGCCGGTGTCCACGAAATAGGCGTGGCCGCCCGCGAGCTCGCGGACTTTTGCGGGCGATGGCTTCTGGAGAAAAAACGAGATCTCCCCGGGCGATTCGCGGGGAGAGAAAAACACGCCGAAGCCGGAGGCGGTTTCCGGGCTCACGAGCATCCCGAACCCCACGATATCGGCTTCGGGAATGTCCGGGAGCGGATCAGGGAGTTTGAGAAAAACATCCCCGCTCGCGACAAGCACCCTCGAGGTCTCCGGGGCATTCCGCAGGATGCGCGTGTAGTCGTCGGACTGCATGTCGAGCAGGGTCTGGTCGAGCCGCTGTCCGTGCGACCACCGCATCAGCGGCACCGGCATCAGCACCTTCCCCGTGGCCGCATAAGCGGGAAGCCGCCTGCTCTGGCCACCAGCCAAAATCGCCAGCCGCTTCGCGCCGTCCAGCCAGGAACCAAAATCCCCGCGTTCCCCTCCCCACGCGTCGGCGAGCAGTTGGGCCACCCCGCCGCCCGATCCGAGCTTCAGCCCGTCCGGATCGCACGAGGCAAACCACGAGGGGGAAGAATCCGGGGAAATCGCGTGGAACGCGGCGGCCATCGCCGGTGGCAATGAGAGCAGGTGCTGGACGGGTTCGGACACCGGACAGGTATCGCCTTTCCGCCGGGAATTGTCAGCACCGTTGTTCACACCGTTGTTCGCGGAGCGCCCGCGGGCCGGATCGCGCTCGACAAACCGGCCGGGCCGCGCTTAACAGTTTCTCCCTGATGAAAAACCTCTTCGTTTTATCAACGGCCATCGTGCTGTCTCTCCTCCCGGCGACCTCGCTGGCGTTTGATGCTATCCAGACTATCCAGATCCTCCCCTCGCGAACCAAACTGGATTCCTCAAAAACCCGCGGCAAGAACAACACCACGGTCGAGTCCAAGGACATCGCCTACACGGTGAGGGTGACCAGCAGTTCGTTCAAGGAGGTCACGGACGTCACCGTGAAATACAACATCTATTACCAGGTCGCGGAGCTGGGCAGCAAATCGGACCCGGACATCAAGGTGAGCGCGGGCTCGCACACGATCCCCAGCCTCCTGACCAACAAGCCGGTGGAATTCGAGACGGACCCGATCAAGCTCACCAAAGCCTCCCTGGATCCGGGATGGTATTTCGCCAACAAAGCTTCCGCGAACGCGCAGGACAAGGTCGTGGGCGTCTGGTTCAAGGCCTTTGACTCCGCCGGAAAACAAATCGGCGAATACACCAACCCCGAGGCGGTCTCCAAAAAACAGAAGTGGAAAGACTGAGCGGGCGGCCCGCTACTTCGTCAGGAATTCCCGGACGAGCTCGTCGATCACCGTTTCGTCCATCGGCCGGACCGCGCCGAGCGGGCGGCTGTTGATGACCGCCTCGGCCGTGGACTCCAGCACCTCGAGCCGGTCGAACGCATCGAGCAGCGAAGTCCCCAGCACCATCACCCCGTCGTTTTCCAGCAGGCTCACCGGAAAATCAGGCCGGGCCTGATCGGCGAATGCGGACGGGTCGCCATAGACGCTCTCGAACGGGATCGTCCCGACATCGCGGAGGAAGATGTAGCTCTCGGGAATCGTGCGCGTGTCGAGGATTTCGTTCGAGACGGCGAACGCCGTGGCATTGACCGGCGTGGCCATGACGATCGCCTCGACGGAGGGATGCCGGCGATACAGGGCCTCGTGCAGTGGCAGCGCCCGGCTGGCCGATTTTCCGGCTTCCGTCCCGTCCGGCCCGGCGAGCACGAGGTCGGCGGGTTGGAGGCTCGCGCGGTCGGCCCCGGCGGGCGTCATCAAAAATTCGTTTTCGCACAGGCGCGCGGAGAACGTTCCCTCGCTGCTGATGAGGAGCCGCTGCTTGTATCCCCTCCGCACAAAATCGCAAAGCTCCCGCCGCAGGGCGCGTTCGCGGCAGGTGGCGGGTCCGGGGTGGAAGGATTTCTCGGGCACCGGGCGCGCTTCCGCGAGGGCGATGCGCTTCGGATCGAGGACCTTCGCCCCGCCGAGCGCCCCGGCTTTGATCAGTGTCTTCGCGGTGAATTCCAACGTCTCAAACCGCGTGAACGCCTCTTGAAAATCCTCCCCGCCCACCACCACGCCGTGGTTTTCGAGCATCACGCACGACGGGCCGGAGGCAAAGACTTCCGCGATGCGCTCGCCCAGCAACCGGCTCCCGGGCAGCGCGTAGCCGGCAAACCCGACCTCGCCGCAGATCGCGTGCGATTTCGGAAACAGCCGCGTGTCGGGGGATTTCCCGCAGATGCTGAAAGCCACGAGCGCGACCGGGTGGGCGTGCACGATGCCGCGCAGGTCCGGACGGACCCTGTATATTCCGAGATGGAACGGCAGCTCGGACGAGGGCTTGTGGCTTCCGGAGATGGTCCCGTCCGCCCGCACCGCCACGATGTCCTCGCGCCTCAGCGCGCCTTTGTCCACGCGGGCCGGCGTGATCCAGACCGTCCCGTCCTCATCGCGGATGGAAAGGTTTCCGCCGGATGTGGTGGTCATCCGGTAGCTGTAAATCCGTTCCATCGCGGCCACGAGTCGGTCGGCGGGGTGAATGATGTCGCGTTCGGGCATGGATGAGCCTTGCACGGCAATGCCGGGAAAGAAATGCAAAACGGAAATGGACTCCCGGTTTTGCCTCCTGCTATTGAGTGGAGGCGTGAGCCCAACCCTTCTCGCCGCCAAAAGCCCGGGCAGGAATGTGCGGGGGATTCTGCGCCGCCTCGTGGCCGGTGTGGCCCGGGACATCGACGCCCTCCCGGAACGCACCGAAGACCGGGTCCACGACATCCGGGTCCGGATGAAAAAATTCCGTGCGGTCCTGCGGCTGGCGGAACCCGCGCTCAAGCATCAGGCGTTCGCCAAGTCCGACAAACTGGCCCGCGGGCTCAAGGACCACTTCGGATCTGCGAGGGACGATGATGTCCAGGCGGAATTGCTGCTGGATCTTCTCGACAAGGCCGAGGCCGTCGCGACGGCCTCGGACCTCGGCCTCCAATGCCGGAATCCGGAGCGCCAGCCCGACGCCGCGCCCGCCCGCGAAGCCTGCTCCGCGCTGGCTGCGCTGGTGGATCAATGCCGGCTCGACGAACTCGCTGGCGGCGATCTTGTCGGGGCCTGGCTGGGCAGCTACCGCAGCTCGCGCCGCGCGATGCGCGCCTGCCGCATGGAGACCGGGGACGACTTGGTTTTTCACGAGTGGCGAAAACGCGTGAAAACATTCCTCTATCAATCCGCCACGATCGGTCGCCCGCTCGACAGGTTCGTCCCGAAAGCCGACCGCCTCGCCTCCGTGCTCGGCTCCCACCACGACCTGGCGATCCTCACGAAGCGCCTGGCCGCCCACCTCGCCGGCTCGAACGCCGAACGCGCGGCGCTCGCAAAAAAGAAGCTCGTCGCCCGGCGCGCACTCGTCATGGGCGGACGCCTCTTCGCGGACAAGCCATCTTTCGTGCGCGGAAAGGTCGGGCTGGAATGAACGCCGACATCGAGGTCCGCACGTATTTTGCCCGGCGCCGCAACGCCCTCGTGGCGAGAGGTTCGTTCTCCGAGCTGTTCGCGGCCTGGTATCTCCACCGGATGGATTGCGGGATCCAACTGCCGCCCGAATGCGACAATCAAGGGCGCGAGGCTCTCGCCGCGCTCACCCTCCACTGTGCTGGGCGGCCTTGGAAGGAAACCTGCGCGTGGACGGTCCACATCCGCGACCCGCGCATGAACATCTTCGCCGCCGGCGACAACAGCGCCGGCACGGTGGTGGCCAATGCTTTTACCGAAAACATCCGCGAGATCGAGAAAGGGGTTTTTTATGCCGACGTGATCGAGGACGGCCGCCCGCCCCGCCGGAGCGTCACGGAGTTCGAAGGAAACGACTTCCTCGAGGCCGCGGAACAATTTTACGCGAAAAGCGAGCAGCGGCCCGCGCGGTTCTTCTGGCACGGCGACGAAGACCTCGTGATGGTTTCCGCCCAGCCGGACTGCGACCTCGCATGGCTCGCTTCGCTCGACTCCGCCGCCATCGAAACCTTGGATGCGGACGTCGAACTCGCCCTCCTCGAAAAGCGCCTCTACCGGTTCGCGTGCGGGTGCACGCAGGCGCGCATGCTCGATTTTCTCGGGCCCGTCTTCCGGAAACAGGGGGACGAGCTCTTCGCGGGCGAGGAATCCATCCGGATCCACTGCCCGCGCTGCGGTGCCCGCCACGCGATCACCAGGGAAGCGCTCGAAGCCCACACAACAACCGGAAAAGCGTGAGCCCCTCCAGCGCTTGGGGTTCGGGATCCGGGTTCAGTGAACGGTATCGGGGCTGGGCCGGGGGCAAAAAATGCACTGGAAGAACCACGCCCCATGGCCGATGATGCCGCCATGCCGCGCTGTGTATTTTTTATCCTGCTTGTGCTGGCCGCCGGGGTTGGGGCGGCCCCTGCGGGTCCGGTTCTCTCCGGCCTGAAGGCCATGGAATCCCAGCCGTTTGCCGCCACGGCCAAGGTCGTTGAAATCCGCGGGGAACGGGGAGACCCGCAGCCGAAGGAATGGGTGTTTCTCTTCAGCGACCCCGCGGCGCGCGGCGGCGTGCGGGAAGTCACGGTGGCCGACGGAAAAATCACCTCCGAGCGGACGCCGCTCCGTGGGATGGCCGACATTGCCGGGCTTGCCCCGCTTGACACCCGGTCGCTCGCCACCGATGCGGACGCGGCCTTTCGCATCGTCCAGAAGGAAGCCATAAAAAGCCAGTTGGGATTCGACTGGATCGATTACACGCTCCGCACGGATGCGGAAAGCAACGCGCTGGTCTGGACCGTGAAACTTTACGACCGCATGGGGGCGCCGGTCGGAACAGCGCGGATTTCCGCCAAAGACGGCGCCGTCGTGGGCTCGCTCCAGCCCGATCCCGACGCCAGGGCACGCGCCGAAGCCACCCCGGTCAGCAAAGAGGGCGGAATCGGCAACATCAGCAAGACCGCAGGACGTGCCGCGAAGAGCGCCACAGACACGACCCTCCGTTTCATCGGGACGGTGCAGGAGCAAATCGTGGGCGAGCGCACCATCGGCCCCAAGGACGACCAATGATCGAAGCGATCATCGTCCTCGTCCTCGTCGGCTTCTTGATGATCGCCGCCGAGGTTTTTGTGCCCGGCCTGGTTCTCGGAACCCTTGGCGGGCTGTGCCTCATCGGTGCCGTGGCGCTCTGTTACACCATCTATGGCCCGCTCGTGGGAACCGCCGCCTTCGCGGCCCTCGCCGTTCTCAGCATCGTCGGATTTTTCCTGTGGCTCCGGCTTTTTCCCCACACGCCGCTCGGGAAAAAGATGATGCTCAACAAGTCCCTGCTCTCGCGCAACTCCTTGAAAATGCCCGAGCTGATCGGCGCGACCGGCGAAGCCGTCACCCCGCTCCGGCCCGCCGGAACCGCCGTCATCCAAGGCCGGCGGATGGATGTCGTGGCCGAGGGCGGACTCATCGAATCCGGACGGAAAATTACCGTCGTCGCGCAGGAGGGGATCCGGATTGTCGTCCGGCAGGCCAACTGAGCCCTCGCCGCCGGAAGACGCCGGACAGGGGCTTATCTTTGACTCTGGTCACAAAACGAAAGTTTTTGCGTCGCGGCGGGAATTTGATATAAGGTAAACTAATGACCTGACCATGCTGGACGAAGAACTCAAAGCGGATTTGCAAAAGCGCGGGATCTTCGTGGCCTCGTTCGAGGACCTCTACAACTGGGGCCGGAAGAATTCCCTGTGGCCGCTGCAGTTCGGGCTCGCGTGCTGCGCGATCGAGATGATCGCGACGGCGGCGGCCCGGTTCGACATGGCGAGGTTTGGGGCCGAGGTGTTTCGTCCGTCCCCGCGCCAGGCCGACCTGATGATCATCGCAGGGACGGTGACCAAGAAGATGGCCCCGCTGGTCGTTCGGCTCTACAATCAGATGCCCGAGCCGAAATACGTGATCGCCATGGGGGCGTGCGCGATCTCGGGCGGGCCGTTCAAGGAAGGCTACAACGTTCTCAAGGGGATCGACCGCTACATTCCGGTGGATGTCGCGATTCCGGGATGCCCGCCGCGACCGGAAGCCCTCCTCGAGGGGCTGATCAAGCTTCAGGAAAAAATCGGGGGCCAGCGGCTGTTCGGCCCGCACCGGGCGCGCCATGCGGACACCGGCAACGCGGCGGATTATCCGGTTCCTGCCTACGGTGCCCACGACCTCGAACCCGCGTTGAATCCCGGTGTTTTCCAGCCCGATCCGCCACGGAGGGACGGGGAATGACCGGAGTTCTCGAAGCCATCAAAGCCGCCATTCCGTCCGCCGGGGTCGAGCTCCTCAAAAACCCGAGCCCGTGCGCGCAGCACTCGCTGCTGGTCGCCGCGAACGATTCCCGCGCGGTCGCGGAATTCCTGCGCGACTCGCTCGGCTTCGATTTCTGCTCGAACGTGAGCGGCGTGGACTGGTTGCCGCGGAAGGTCAAAGAGGAGATCGTCCACAAGGAAACAGTGGAAGGGGTCGAGTCGGAGGTTAAGGAAACCGTCGAGCGCGAAATCCCCGGCTTCCTGGAAGTCGTTTACCATTTGTTCTCGATCGCCAAAAAATCCGGTCCCCTGACATTGCGCGTGCGGACGGGCGACCGGGAGGGCGATGTTTCCATCCCCTCGCTCACGCCGGTCTGGAAGGGCGCGGATTTTCAGGAGCGCGAGGTTTTTGATCTTTACGGGGTCCGCTTCGACGGCCATCCCGACCTGCGCCGCCTCCTGATGTGGGACGAGTTTGCCGACCACCCGATGCGCAAGGATTACGTGGCGCCGGATGATTTCGAATACGAGCCGACCCCGCATGACGAGATCCTGGCGAAGGTGAAAGCACGCACGGAGGCCGCATGAGCTACCTTCCTTCCCTCGCGCCATCCCAAACGATCGACGTCTCGCTCGGGCCCCAGCATCCCTCGACGCACGGGGTCTTCCGCATGAACGTCACGCTCGACGGCGAGACGGTCGTCAAGCTCCAGCCGGTTTTTGGCTACCTCCACCGGAATCACGAAAAAATCGCGGAGGGCAACTCGTGGCTCGCCGCGATGCCCTACACCGACCGGCTCGACTACATCTGCCCGCTCACCAACAACTGGGCGTATGCGCTCGCCGTGGAAAAGCTCGCCGGCATCGAGGTCGCCGAACGCGCGGAATACATCCGCGTGATCACCGCCGAGCTCACCCGCCTGCAGAACCACGCCGCGTTCCTCGGCTTCGTCCTCGGCGACATGGGCGCCTGGGGGACCGCGCTCATGTATGCGTTCCGCGAGCGCGAAAAAATCCTCGACCTTTTCGAGGCGCTCACCGGCGCGCGGATGATGTGTAACTACATGCGCTTCGGCGGATGCCGTTGCGACCTGCCGGACGGCTGGCTCGAAGCCGCGCGCAAGCTGGTGGACGGGTTCCCCGCGTTCCTCGACGAGATGGAGGCGCTCCTCACCGGCAACGAAATCCTCCTCGCCCGCCTGCAGGGGATCGCCCCGCTGACCCCCGAGCGCGCGATCAACGGCAGCGCGTCGGGCCCGGTCCTCCGCGCCGCCGGGGTGGACTACGACATCCGCAAGGTGGACAATTACGGGATCTACAACCGGTTCGAATTCCGTGTCCCGCGCGGCTCGGTCGGCGACTGCTACGACCGGTTCATGCTCCGCGTCCTCGAAGCCCGCGAGTCGGTCGGCATCCTCCAGCAGGCGATCGCCGGAATCCCCGAAGGCCCGGTCGTCAACCCGAAGGCCAAGCAGCGCGGGTTCCGCCCACCGGCCGGCGAAGCCTACGGGCGCATCGAGGGGCCGAAAGGCGAACTCGGGTTTTACCTGATCAGCAACGGCAGCGACCGCCCCTACCGGCTCCGCATCCGCCCGCCGAGCCTGATCAACCTCACCCTGCTCGAAGAGCTTTGCCTCGGTACAAAAATCGCCGACGTCATGGTCATCCTCGGCTCCATCGACATCGTCTTGGGGGAAGTGGACCGATGAAAAAAAGCGGAAAGCGGAAAGCGGAAAGCGGAAAGAGAAGCATATCTCTTATCGAGCGTATTCCGACATCCACACTGGATCCCTTTTCCCGCGAAGCGGCTCAAGGGCGCTTGCGCCCCATTTCCGCCTTCCACTTTCCGCCTTCCGCTTTTTCTGTATGAACTTCCCCGGCTCCGGCATCATCAAAGGGCTCGCGGTCACCGCGCGGAATTTCGCGGGCAGCTATTTCGAGAAGGACCGGCTGATCACCGAGCAATACCCGGAGGAGCGACCGAAGCTCCCGGAAAATTCCCGCAGCTTCCCGTTCCTGATTTACGACGGGGAAGACCCCGAGGCGGGCATGCGCTGCGTCTCGTGCAAAATCTGCGAGAAGGAATGCCCGCCGCAATGCATCTTCATCATCCAGGACCGCGATGCCGCCGGCAAAACGATCAAGCGCCCGAAGGTCTTCGACATCGATATCTCGGTTTGCATGAGCTGCCAGATCTGCGTCGAGGTCTGCCCGTTTGAATCGATCCGCATGGACCAGGACTACGAACTCAGCTCGTTCGACCGGTTCGGCTCGCTCGTGCTCGGCAAGACCAAGCTTTTGAAATCGAACTCCTACTACCGGAGGATCCACCCGACCGAGGCCGCCGAGACCGACGCCCGCCTCGAAGCCGACCGGAAGAAGAAGGCAGCCGCCGCGGCCGCCAAAGCCGCCGCCGCTGAGAAAGCGGCCGCCGAAAAAGCGGCCAAGGCAGCCGAACCCATTAAACCGGAGGCCGCCAAGTGACCGACCTCCTCGAACGCGCGCCCATCGAACTGCTGCACTGGTTTCTGAACCTGCTCGGATCGTTCGGCGTGCCGGCGTGGATTCTGGCCCTTGTTTCCGCGGTCATCATCATCGGCACGGTCATCGGGGTTTTTCTCGGGCTCTTCGCGCTGATGTCGGTGATGGAGCGCAAAATCCTCGCCCGCGCGCAGAACCGCTACGGGCCGAACCGCGTGGGCTTTTTCCGCTGGCGGCTCTGCGGCCTTTTCCAGCCGGTGGCGGACGGCATCAAGATGATCACCAAGGAGGACCTTGTGCCGCGGACGGCGGATTGGGCCGTCCACTTTCTCGCGCCGGTCGTGATGATGATTCCGGCTCTCATGGTCCTCGCGATCATCCCCTACGGACGCGACATGGTGCCAGCCGATCTCAATGCCGGGATCCTCTATTTCTTCGCGGTCGGTGCCGGGACCGAAGTCGCGGTCTTCATGGCCGGGTGGGCGAGCAACAACAAGTATTCCGTACTCGGCGCGATGCGCGCGATCGCGCAGATGATCAGCTACGAAATCCCGCTCGTCATCGCCGCGATCATCGCGGCCATGATCTCCGGCTCGCTGTCGCCCTCGGCCATTGTCGCGGCACAGGGCGGCTTCGCCTGGGGGTTCGTGCCGCAGTGGTTCGTGCTCACCCCGTGGGGATTTGCGGCGTGCCTTCTGTTTTACATCGCGGCGCTGGCGGAATCGAACCGCAGCCCCTTCGACCTGCCCGAAGGCGAGTCCGAGCTCGTCGCCGGCCACCTCACCGAATATTCCGGCTTCAAATACGCGACGTTTTTCATGGCCGAGTATATCGGGATGTTCGCAGTCTGCGGGATGCTGGTCACCCTCTTCCTCGGAGGGTGGCAGGCCCCGCTGCCGTTCCTCACCATCGTTCCGTCGTGGTGCTGGTTCTTTGGAAAAGTCTGCTTCGTCGCGTTCACGATGGTCTGGGTGCGGGCGACCCTGCCGCGCCTCCGGATCGACCACATGCTGGCTTTCGCGTGGAAATTTCTGCTGCCCATGAGTTTCGCAGCCTTCCTCTCCGCCGCCTGCTGGCACTACGCCGGGCGCGGCCCGCTGGCCTGGCTGCTCTCGCTGGCCATCGTCGGGATCCCCTACCTGATCCTCGGCACCGCATTCTCGAACCGCTTCGCCGTCTCGCGGCGGACCTACCAATTTTCCGAATGATCTGCGATTTTCTGAAAACCTGCTGCGCCGACCCGATGAAATTCCTTGGGGATTGGTTCGTCCTGCTGCCCACGATCGTCCTCCTCCTCGCTGCCGCCGCGTCGGTCGTGATGCGGAACCTCATCCACGCCGCGCTCTGCCTCACGCTCAGCTTCATCGCCCTCGGCATCGTCTTCATCGCCCTCGGCGCGGAGTTTGTCGGCTTCGTCCAACTCCTCGTCTATGTCGGAGCCGTGGCCATGGTCATCGTCTTCGCCATCCTCCTCACCAGACCGGACCAGCTCTCGAAATCGGGCTCGGCGTTCTCCGGTCTCGGCCCCGCGGGCGGCGCGGCCGTGGGGTTTGTCGCGCTGGTTGCGCTTCTCGGATTCATCTTCACGAGCCCGCTCGCCAAAAAGCCGCTGCCGGCTCCGGTCTCCGCGCCGGTCGCCGATATCGGCCAAGCGCTGATGGGCGACTACGTGGTGGCGCTGATCGCGATCGGCGTCCTGCTGACGGCCGCGCTCGTCGGCGCCGCGGTCATTGCCATGGAGGATAAACAGCCATGACGCTCCAGATTCTTCTCGCCATATCCGCGATCCTCTTCGCTTTCGGCCTCGCCGCCACGCTCTCGCGGTCGAATGCGATCATGATCCTCATCGGGATCGAGCTGATGCTCGGCGCAGCGAACCTGAATTTTGTCGCCTTCTGGAGATTTTCCGAAAACCCGTCCGACCTTGCCGGCATCCTGTTCGCGATTTTCTCGATCGCCGTCGCCGCCGCCGAGGCCGCCGTCGGCCTCGCCATCATCATCCTCGTCCACCGCAGGATCAAAAGCGTCGAGGCGGACGACGCGTCAAATCTAAAAGGGTAACCCGATGGAGATCACCCACCTCATTTCTCTTATTCCGCTCCTGCCGCTCCTCGCAGCAGGTCTTACCGCGCTCCTCAGGCGCGAGCAGCGCGGCCCCGCAGCGGCGCTGGTCATCGGTGCGCAGTCCGTCTCGACAATCATCGCGCTCGGCGCGTTTCTCATAACGCTCGGCCGCGGCTTCGAGCGGGAGGTCTTCAATTTCCCTTGGCTGAGCACCGGCAGCGAGACGCTGAGCCTCGGGCTTTTGCTCGACCCGCTTGGTGCGGGCATGGTGCTGATGGTCTCGTTTGTTTCGCTGCTGATCTTCATCTACAGCGTCGGCTACATGAAGGAAGATGCGAACTTCACGCGGTTCTTCTGCTTCCTGTCCCTGTTCTCCGCCGCGATGCTCGGGGTCGTTCTTTCCAACAGCCTGTTGCTGACGTTCATCTGCTGGGAGCTTGTCGGGCTGGCGTCGTATCTGCTCATCGGGTTCTGGTTCCACAAGCCCGAGGCCGCCGCGGCCGCAAAAAAAGCGTTCATCACGACCCGCATCGGCGACATGGGGTTCCTGCTCGGAATGCTCTGGCTCTACTCGGCATCAGGAACACTGCTTTTCTACGACAACGGGCACGGCTGCCTCGAACACGCCGCGCTCACGGCGATGGCCACGAAGACAGCTTGCGTCGGGCTCGCGGTCTCGAACTGCATCGCCCTCCTCATCTTCTGCGGCGCGGCGGGGAAATCCGGCCAGTTCCCGCTCCATGTCTGGCTGCCCGACGCGATGGAGGGACCGACGCCGGTCAGCGCGCTCATCCACGCGGCCACGATGGTGGCGGCCGGCGTCTATCTCGTCGCCCGCATGTTCCCGGTTTTTTCCGCGACCGGCAGCGTCTCGGTCGCACTGACGACCGTCGCATGGGTCGGGGCCTTCACCGCTCTCTTCGCCGCGCTGATCGCGGTCGCCCAGACCGACATCAAGCGGATCCTCGCGTATTCGACCGTCTCGCAGCTCGGGTTCATGATGCTCGCGCTCGGGGTCGGAAGTGTCACGGCGGCCATGGTCCACCTCATCGCCCACGCGTTTTTCAAAGCGCTCCTCTTCCTCGGCGCGGGCTCGGTCATTCACGGGGTCCACGAGGAACAGGACATCCGGCACATGGGCGGCTTGCGGAAATATATGCCGGTCACGTTCTTCACCTACGCCATCGGCATGTTGGCGCTCTGCGGCTTCCCGTTATTTTTCTCGGGGTTCTGGAGCAAGGATGAAATCCTCCACGTCGCCCACCAGTGGCCGGTCTCGCAACTGCCGTTCTTCATGGCCGCCGCTGCCGCGTTTCTCACGGCCTTCTACATGACCCGCCAGATGTGCTGCGTGTTTGCGGGCTCTTATCGCGGGCACGCCCACCCGCACGAAAGCCCGGCGGTGATGACCGTCCCACTCGGGATTCTCGCCGGGGCCGCCGTCCTGATGTCCATCCCCGCGACGCCCGCGTGGCCGTGGTTTCATGGCTACCACAACGGCGAAGCCATCACGCTCGATTTCGCGCGGCTGGTCGAACATGATTTCGTCACGATCGCGGGCCTCTCGATTGTCATCGTGGCAGCAGGAATCGGGATCGGATATTTCCTCTACCGGCACTTCGCCGCCGTGGACCCGCTCGCCCGGATCTGGGCGGCCGGATTCCGCACGCTCGCGAATCGTTTTTATGTGGACGAACTTTACCACGCGACCGTCGTCCGCGCGCTCGGGCTGCTGGCTTGCCTCGCGGCATGGATCGAACGCTGGATCCTCTCCGGGATCCTCCGGTTGGTCGGCGCGCTTTCCCTGGCCGCCTCATCCCTCAGCGACCTCTTCGACAGGTTCGGGATCAACCTCGGATTCGACAGCCTTTGCGGCGGACTCCGCGACGGAGGGCAGCTCGCCTCCTCGTGGGAAAGCGGCCGCGTGCAGGGATACCTGCGGTTCCTGAGCGTCGGGGCCGTTCTCCTTCTTATCATCCTCGGATGGCTTCTCACATGACTCTCCTCACGCTGATCCCATTTCTCGGAGCGCTGATGGTCGCGCTCCTGCCCTCGCCGGGGGGCGGGCAGGCATCTCGCACGCTTTTGTCGGACCGTTCGCCGCAAGCGCCACGCTGGATCGGGCTCTCCTACATGTTCGGGGCCCTGGCCATCGCTGTTTTGCTCGCGTTCCGATACAATCACGTGGCCGGCGGGATCCAGTTTGTCGAGCGCCATGCCTGGATCCCCTCGCTGGGCGTCGAATACTTCGTCGGCGCCGACGGCATGAGCCTGATGCTGATCCTGCTCACCGCGATCGTCACGCCGTTCGCCGTGCTGTCCGCCGGTCCCGGTATTTCGAAGCTCCAGGTCGCGCTGATCCTGCTCCTCGAAACGACGCTGTTCGGATCATTCACCGCGCTGAATTTCATCCACTGGTTTCTCTATTACGAGCTGAGCCTCGTGCCCGCGTTCTTTCTCGTCCGCTCGGCGGGAACAAAAGCGGCGACGGCCGCGGCCCTGCGGTTTTTCATCTACACCTTGCTCGGCGGGCTCGCGATGCTCATCGGGTTCCTGGCCATCCAGCTTGTCACGGGGACATTCGACCTCGTCCGCCTTGCGAATGCCGGCCCGTCGCTGGACGGGATCCTCGCCGCGCGGTCCGGATGGCCGTCCGCTGGCCTGCTTGTCTTTTGCTGCATCTTCCTCGGCCTCGCGGTGAAAGTCCCCGTCGTGCCGTTCCACACCTGGCTGCCGGATGCCTACGCAGAAGCTCCCTCGTCGGTCACGATGCTCCTTACCGGGCTGATGTCGAAGATGGGGGTGTATGGATTTCTGCGGCTGCTCGTGCCGCTGTTCCCGCAGCGCATGCAGGAACTCGCGACCCCGCTCCTCTGGCTGGCGCTCGCGACGATCATCTTCTCCGCGTTCACCGCGCTCGCGCAGACCGATCTCAAACGCATCTTCGCGTATTCGTCGGTCAACCACCTCGGCTATTGCTTGCTCGGGATCTTCGCCGTCGCGGCCGTCCCGATGGGCGCGCCCGCCGCGCGCGCGGCGGCGACCAACGGCGTCCTGCTCCAGATCTTCAACCACGGCCTCACAGCCGCCGCCCTCTTCTGCTTTGTCGGGTTCATCGAACGCCGCTCGGGCGGGCTTCGCGGGATGACCGACTTCGGCGGCCTGCGCGCGGCGGCCCCGGTGTTCGCCGGGCTGATGGGCATCGCGATTTTCTCGTCGCTCGGGCTTCCCGGGCTGAACGGGTTCGTCGGTGAGTTTCTGATTTTCAGCGGCACCTTCAAGCTCGTCTGGTGGTCGGCCGCGCTCGCCGCCATCGGGCTCTTTGTCACAGCGGTCTTCCTGCTGAACATCATCCAAAAAGTTTTCACCGGCCCGCTGCCGGAGCGCTGGTCGAAATTCCCCGATCTCACCTCCGCTGAAATCCTCACCGTCGCGCCCGCGATCGCCCTGATGTTCGTCCTCGGCATCTATCCGCAGGTGCTCATCGCCCTCTTCAACAAGCCATGATCCTCACCGCGACATTTCTTTCCGCATTCGCCGGTGCCGCCCTCATCCTCCTGCTGCCGGAGCGGCGCGCGCCGCTCGCCAAGTGGGTCGCCCTCCTCGCGGCCCTGACCGGGCTGGGCTTCGCGAAGTTTGCGTTCCTGTTTTACGATAACTCGCCCGGTGCCCCGCATTTCCAGTATCTGACGCGGATCCCGTGGATCCCGCAACTCGGGATTTCGTTCTCCACGGGAGCCGACGGCATCAGCGTGGTCCTGCTGCTGCTCACCGGGGTCATCGCGGTGGCCGGCGTTCTTTTTTCGTGGAATGTCACGCACCGCCCGCGGGCGTTCTTCGCATTTTACCTGATCATTATCGGCGGCGTTTACGGAGTCTTCCAAAGTTTCGATCTCTTCCTGCTTTTCGTGTTCTACGAGATCGTCATCATCCCGAAATATTTCCTGATCGCGGCATGGGGGTCCACGAACCGCGAATACGGCGCGATGAAGCTGACGATGTATTCGGTCGCCGGCAGCGCGCTTGTCCTGCTCGCGCTAATCGCCACCTACGCCGCCTCGGGCGCGCATTCGTTCGACCTCTTCACGCTCGCCGATCCCGCGAAAGCGCATTTTGCGCCGGGCTTCCAGGCATGGGCGTTTCCCGTGATGTTCATCGGCTTCGCCGTGCTGGCCGGCCTGTGGCCATTGCACACGTGGGCACCGACCGGGCACGTCGCCGCGCCGACTGCCGTCTCGATGCTGCTTGCGGGAGTCGTCATGAAACTCGGTTCGTATTCCGCGCTGCGCGTGGCCATGACTCTCTTTCCTCAGGGTCTCGACCAATGGCGGATCCTGATCGCCGTGCTCGCGACCGCGGGCATCGTGCTCGGCGCGCTCGTCGCCCTCGCTCAGAAGGACCTCAAATTCACGGTCGGTTATTCGAGCATCGCTCACATGGGATTCGTTTTGCTCGGCCTCATGACTCTCAACCTCGCCGGCCTCGGCGGCTCCGTCCTCCAGATGTTCTCGCACGGCATCATCGGCGGACTCCTCTTCGCCGTTGTCGGGCGGATGCTTTACGACCGCACGCACACCCGGGACATCGCGGAACTCGGAAAAATGGACCTGTCAAAAACTCTCCCGTTCGCCGCGTTCACATTCACTGTCGCTTCGGTCGCCTCGATGGGTCTGCCCGGCTTCAGCGGCTTCATCGCCGAGTTCACCATCCTCAAAGGTTCGTGGACATCCCTCCCGTGGCTCCTGATTCCAGCCGGCATCGGCGTTGTCGTGACGGTCGCGTTCACCCTCCGCGCGCTCCAGCGCTCGTTTTTCCCGTCGGGCGAACCCTCCGCGCCCGCCCACGCGTTCGATCCGATCACCGTCCCCGAAAAACTCGGAGCCCTCCTGCTCATCGCGGCAACCCTTTACGCCGGCCTCTTGCCATCGGCCCTCCTCGACCCGATCCTCCGCAGCTTCCAAAGCCCGCTCATGCACGGGCTCCTGAGGTAAAAGGCGATGATGTTCCCTTGTTTTCTCATCGCGCACCGGGGGATGGTGGGATTTTCATGCGGTTGCGCCGGCGGAATGTGCTTGAACTTCTCCGCGCAGCGCGAATCTTGAAGCCATGTTTCGCGCACTTCTTCTGATCCTGCTGGCCGGGACCCTGACCGCCGGGGCGGCCGCCGTCCAAAAGGAATACATCCTCGTCAGCGGCGGCCCGTCGCTGATCGAATGGGAAAAATTCAAGGCCACCCCCCACGACCGCTGGTGGGGAAATTTCGCCCGCGCCGCCCGCGTGCGCATCGAGGAGATCCGGAAAAAAGAGGGGCCGGACGCGCTCATCACGTGGATGGTTTACAAGCACGGCTACGCCCGCCGCGCCGAGCGGCAAGACAAATCCGACCTCATCGCGAACATCGTCTCCGTCCGCGACAAATACCACGTCAACCTCGTCTGGATCACCTCGGGCGACGATGTCATCAACTACCTGAACGCCGGTCGCCCGCGGTCGGAGGTCAAGATCGCGGACTTCGAATTTTTCGGCCACTCGAACCGCGCGTGCTTCATGTTCGACTACAGCAACGAGATCGACAGCGGCTCGAAGAGCTGGCTCCACGAGAAGGAGCTCTGCAAAATCCAGCGCGGCCTTTTCACCCGCGACGCCTTCGTCAAAAGCTGGAGCTGCCACACCGGCGAAAGCATGAGCAGATACTGGCGCGCGGCGACCGGCAAGAGGATGATCGGGGCGATCGGCAAGACCGACTACGCGAACGGCGACCAGCGCGGCTGGACCCCTGCCCTGAGCGAAGGCGCCCACTGGGGCGGATAGAGCGGTTGCCGGAATCCGCTTATCCACGGACGACACGGCGGTCGTCCCTCCATTTTGGGAAATATGTTCCGGCGTCAGTTTTTGAGCCGCTTCTCCAGCCAGCGCAGGCAGTCGCCGTGCCATGTGGCATCGTCTTTCATGCCGAGGCCGTGGCCTCCGTCCTGGTAGATGTGGCATTCGAACGGCACGCCCGCTTTCCGCAGGGCGGCGACGAAGAGGAGCGGGTTCTCGACAGGCACGGCCCCATCTTCCCACGTGTGCCAGACAAAGCAGGGCGGGGTTTGCGGGTTGACGTGCCTTTCCGCAGAAAGTTCGGCGCACAGGGCTTCGGAGGGATCCGCGCCCAGCAGGTTTTCTCTTGATCCCCCGTGCGTGGCGGCGCCCATGGTGATCACCGGGTAACAAAGAATCCCCAGGTCAGGGCGCGAACTCATCCGCTCGACCGGATCTGGATCGTTGGGATTCCCGTCGTCCCATTTCGTGAGAAGTGTCGCGGCAAGGTGTCCGCCCGCAGACGAGCCGACGATCGCGATCTTGTTGGGATCGAAGCCGTCGGAGGCGGCGCGCGAGCGGACGAGCCGGAGCGCCCTCGCCGCGTCGGCCAGCATCACCGGATGCCGGTATCCGTTGCTGCCGAGCCGGTAGTTGAGAACGAAGGCCTTGAAGCCCTGAAGCTGGAAGATGCCCGCGAACCCTTCGCCTTCCTGCGAAGAGAGCCCGCCGTATCCGCCACCGGGGAGAATCAAAACCGCGCAATCCGCAAATTTGGCGCCGAACGGTTCGTAGATGTCGAGCGTGGGGATGTCGGAGGCGGCGCTGCCTTTTGCGTGGGGAACGGGGTCTGGCCAGAGCGGGATGGATTGCATGTTGGCTGTGGGAGAAAAATCAGTTTCCGCGGTAGGAACAGCGCGCCGCAGGAGTTTCGTGGATGGTGATCTCGCAAAGCTCCGGGAGCGAGGGCTTCAGCTTTTTCCAAATCCAGACGCACATCATCTCGATCGTCGGGTTTTCGAGGCCGGGGATCTCGTTGAGATACGAGTGGTCGAGCTCCTCGATGATCGGTTTCATCGCCCGGCTGATCTCGGCGTGGTCGTAGAGCCAGCCAGCCTCGGGGTCCACTTCGCCCTCGGCGCAAATCTCGATGGTGAACGTGTGGCCGTGGAGGCGGGAACACTTGTGGCCGGCGGGAACTTTGGGAAGGCTCTGCGCGGCCTCGACAATAAAATCTTTGGACAATCGGACTTTCATGGCCCGCCGTTATACCCCACGGGCCTGCGGCTCCCAAATCATTTTGTGCATCTGGAGCTGAAATCTCGCCTGCAGCCGGTCGGCGAGCATCCAGTCCACGATCGCGCGCGGCTCGATGCGCCCGAATACCGGGCTCAAAAGCACTGCGGCACACCGCGCGGCAAGGTCGCGCGAACGGATCTGCTCGCGCGCCCACTCGTAGTCGCCGCGCGAGCCGATCACGAATTTCACCTCGTCGCGCGCCGTGAGCAGCGGGATGTTTTCGAAGCGGTTGCGAGCGCATTCGCCGGAGTCCGGGCATTTCAAATCCACGATCCGGTGGACGCGCGGGTCGATCGCCGAAATGTCGTGCGCCCCGCTGGTCTCGAGGAGAACGGTCCTGCCGGCGTCGCAGAGCGAGGCCATGAGTGGCAGCACATTCTTCTGCAGGAGCGGCTCGCCGCCGGTCACCTCGACCAGCTGGCAGCCGATGGCCAGAACCGCCGCGAGGATCTCGTCAACCGCCCGCTTTTTCCCCTCGAAGAACGCATACTCGCTGTCGCAATACGCGCACCGCAGGTCGCAGCCCGTCAGCCGGATAAAAACACACGGAAGCCCGGCCCACGTGCTCTCGCCCTGGATCGACCGGTAGATTTCGTTGATTTTCAGCGTGGCGGACATGGTGGATCATTTGCCCGATCCGGGCAGTTCCTCAACCGATACACCATCGCGTGCGTTTTGGGAACAGGGAGGCGCATCTTTGACCGCATTCAAACAGGGTTGGGGAAGTTCGGATATTCCCAGATGGATTTCAGTTTGTAAACCTGCAGAGAATTCGCGGCGGCGGTCAGGCGAGCGGCGAATTTGCTGTCGGGGCCGGAACAAAACTGGACAGGAACGGTTCAAAACTGGACGGGAGACGGAACAAAGTTGGACTCCGAGGGGTTTGATGGCGTTTTCCGCCGCCTCGGAGGAGGCCGGAGCGTAGCGGAGG